>OCTW013435664.1_pt1 | contig 236052 bp, 193 predicted proteins | sample 1539671 | NCBI WGS metagenome assembly OCTW01 (sample SAMN02144230, study PRJEB22623) | gut metagenome | biome: sheep rumen | host: Ovis aries | place: New Zealand | reverse complement strand
ACAAACTACATATTATTATAAGGCACTCCCTTTCTGGGCTTGCTCTCTCAAAGCCTGTAAAGCCTCATCAAAGCCACCCATAACAAGTTGCTTACAATAGGCACTAATAAGCACCTTTGCACCCTCCAATACAACCAACTCTATAGAGGTAGGGATTAGGTTGGTTGGGGCTTTTTCATCTTGCTCTATCAAGAATAGAAAGCCATCCTGTTTGTAGTCAAAGAAAGGGTTGGGTTTGCTGTCCTTGCTGTAGGTGGGCTTATCCAGAGGGTAGCCATAGGCATAACCACTCAATTTGCCATCTTGGAAGTAGTCTTTTAGCCCTGTAAAGTTAAGGCTGTTTTTGGCTTGCAACCTCATAGAGGGTACAATATCCCCCTCTTTCAACTTTTCCATTAGGTTCATTGAAATTTGCCCATCCCTACCCCTCAATAGTTCCATTGGTGGGAAATAGCCTGCCTGGGCTATAATCGTGTACTTGGGGGTTTTCTTGCCTTTCTGGGTGGTGTTTACCATCTTGGCATAATAACGTACATTGGGGGTGTTCATCGTTTGCCTCCTTTCCTCATACAATAGGTTTGTGCCTGTTGGCTTATCTCATCGGCTGTTGCAACTCTGTTGCTCTGTAGCCAACTTTCCAACTCCACACGGTTGAAATAACACATCTTGCCCATCGGCTTGTAATGTGGTATTACCTGTTTCATTGTCAGTTTATAGAGGTAACTTTTAGCAATGCCCATATAGGCTGCTGCCTCATCACTTGTGAGCATTGCTTTGGTACAAAATATGGTGTTGTTTACCACCTCCTTTGCAATCTCCTTAATTTCTTCTTTTGTCATTGCCTGTTCGCTTTTGAGTGAAACAATAGGGTATGTGCATTTGCCCTGCATCCATCCTGAATGCAAGTGCAAAGTTATGGTGCAAAACCACCAAAAGCAAACAAAAGAAATTGTCTATAATTGCCGACAAACACAGACAATTACAGACAATCAAAATGGATAAACAAAAGGGAATCAAAAGCAATTACCTTGCACTCTCAATGGCTCTTTTGAGTGCTGCTCTTGCTGCATCAAGTTCGCTCTTTAGGGTGCTATTGGTTTCGGTGTATAGTTTATAGGCATGATTGAATGCTTGTTTTGTTCCATCAATGCCGAAAGCCTCTTTGAGTATGTCAAATTTTGCTTTACTCATATAGCCATCTGAAACAGCAACCGCAATAATAACGGCTGCCTGTTTGCCTTTTTTGCCATATACAAGGCTTTTTATTGCTTGCATGGTCGTTTCTTTGTCGCTGCCTGTAATATACTGCTCAATGGCATTTTCTTTGCCGTGTTGAGGCTCTGGGTTGAGGCTCTGGGCATCCGTTGTTTGTCTGCTGTTTAAACCTTTAATCTCATTATATAAGGCTTCACGTCTTTTTTTTAGTTCCTCCCTTTCTTGGTAGGTTAAGTGTTTATTAATCCCTACACCTTTAAGTTTTCTATTTATTGCCCGTATTCTCAAAAGTAATTCTAATACTTGTTCTCTAATTGCTTTTTCCTCATTTAAGGCCTTACCCTCTGCCACGCCATATAAATACACCCCATCTTTTGAGGCTTGGTAATATCTGCCTGGATCTAAAACACCCTCACCAAATTTCTCGGTACTCCATTTATCGTGCCATTTGGAAAGTTCCTTATCTGGTAGGTCAAAGTCAATTGGTGGTATGTTCATTTTATTTGTCATTTAATGTTTTTCCCAATAATTCTATAAGTCTCAAATTCCTCTCATCTAATCTCTTTATCATCTCTAACAAAATGGTTATTTCTTGCTTGTCCTTTATATTGTGCATCCATAGCGTTAAAAGTTAAGTTCTGGTAAACTATTTATTGCATCTTCTTTCAGTCTGTCTATTGCTCTGGTATATTTCTCTGTGTGCTTTAATCCAGAGTGCCCCAACAGGCTTGCCACCGTCTTAATATTTGCTCCATTGTTGAGGATATTCACGGCAAAAGAATGTCTGGCACAATGCCAACTTATATGCTTATCAATTCCAGCTCTCTTAACCCATCTTTTGAGGGCTTTGAGGCACATTTCATAACTTGGTAGGGGAAATATAAGGCTGTCTTTGGTCTGGCTCTCTGTTGGCTCTCCTATAAGCCTCAACAATCCATCATTGAGGGGTATAATAACACCGCTGTTGGCAGAGTGCCCCTTTGTCTTATTCTGCTCAAACTTTAGCAACTTATTGGCAAAGTCCACGTTGGCAAAAGTAAGGTCTTTCACATCACAAAAGCGTAAACCACAATACAGGCACATAATAAAAGCCCTCCTTATATTGGGGTTTTCCCCATCATAGTGGGTGTTTATTAAGACTTGTTCCTCATCCAAAGAAAGCACATCTTTTCTTAAAATTTGGTCATCAACCTTAATAACAACCCCTGTGCAAGGGTTCTTAATCATCACATCATGCTCAATAGCATACTTTATCACTTTCTTGAAACGCTGATAAATGCTTTTTGCCCCCTCCCCAATACTCCTACTCTGTAGGTACTCTGTGAAAGCCACCATCATATCTTTGTTTAGTTGCTCTGGCTTAATGCTCTTTGCAAACTTTGTGTACTCTGGTGTATCGTTCAAAAAGTCCTTAAACCGCTGTAGGGCAATTTGCACCATCCTAATATCTTTCTTGGTGTAATTGTCTATATAGGTTTGGAAGTAATCCAGAAAGTTTATTTGGCGGTCTTTCTTTAGCCTGTAGCCCTCACTACTCTCTAATAGTTCCTGCTCCCTTTCCTGTCTGATTTTCTTTGCAAGTTGCAAGGTTTCTTTGTTGTGCTGCCTGTCAATAGGGGTTCTGGGGGTAGCCACCAAATAAAGGTTGAGGTTTTCTTTTCTCCTTATATGCTTAACCTTAAACTTGGGTGTTCCTGCCATTTTGCCACTCTCATACAACACAGGCTCTCCAAACTCATCTAATACAGGCTCACTTTCCCTGCCCAAATAATACTCCAGATAGAGGCTAATTTGCCCATCTGCTAACAACCGCTGTTCAAGTCTGGGGTTGTCTTTGCTCTTGTTTTCTAACTTTGCCATAACTTACTATATTCTTTTGGTTTCTTCTGGTAGTGCAAAGATAATTCTTTTTTCCAAAGGTGTACTATAAGGTGTACTAATTAACATAAAATAGTACACCTTTGTCCTACCAAAGGAAAACGACAAACAAGAAAACCCCTGTAAATCAATGCTTTTAAATTCTTTTGGTTTCTCTTAAATTCACGGTTTTGTATCGGCTCTGGGTACAAAAAAGGAGAAACTTAATTGTTTCTCTTTTTTTTGTACCAGTTTTTCTTTCTATATAAGTCACAAGCCTATTTTATCTTTGTTTTCTTTTAAGATCTACTCAATTTTAAGATAATATTTGGGTCTTAATACATTGTTCTTATGCATTTTATAATAAGAATAGAAAAGACTTGGCAGAAGCATAGCTTTTACAAATTAAAACATAGGGTTTATCAGCTTAAATGTATGGTTTTATCCATCATTGGTTATGGTTTTTCAGAAAGTAAGGGTAAAGCGTTGTAACAAGATACCCAACAGTTAAGTCAAAAGCTAAAGATTTCGAGCCAGATGACGTTTTCAGGTGACTATTTATTTGACTCTATATTTTACAGCCTGTACATTACAGGCTGTAAAAATCATTATCGAGGTAAACTATCTATCAATATTTCGATAAGCCTAGGCAAAGCATACTGCTCAATATCAGCTTCTTTTATCCATATATATTCATCAGACAAAATAGGCTTATCTTTGGCTTCCAGGAGATAGAAGTCAGCCAAAAGTATACGGTGACTCAAAACATGCTTTACTTGTTGACGAAGCAAAGTCATTTCACCTGAAAATACCGGTATAGGCTGATTCTCAATTAAAAGCGGTTCCCATAATCCCTGCCAGATATCTCCAGCCGGACGACGACGGATAGCAATCTTCCCCTCATAACGGATATAGATATAGGTAAGTTGACGCGTCTTCATCTTAATCGTTTTCAGTTTAACAGGAAGTCTATCTACCTGTCCCGTGCGATAAGCTACACATTCTTCTGCAAAGGGACAAATGGAACAATCAGGTGATTTTGGTGTACATTGTGTAGCTCCAAAATCCATCATCGCCTGATTAAAATCTGCCGGACGGTCATATGCAACTATATTCTGGGCCAACTGAGCAAAAAGTTTCTTACCATCAGTACTATTAATTGGGGTATCGATTCCCTCATAACGTGCCAATACGCGATAGAAATTTCCATCGACAGCAGCTGTCGGAATACCAAAAGCAAACGATGCAATTGCAGAAGCGGTATAATCGCCTACTCCTTTTAATTTCTTAATTTCATCTAATGTATCCGGGAAATGTCCCAATGCCACAATCTGCTTTGCAGCTACATGTAAATTACGCGCACGACTATAATATCCAAGTCCTTGCCACAATCGCAATACTTCATCCTCTGAAGCTTCAGCCAACTTCTCTACAGTAGGCCACATAGTCATAAAGCGTTGCCAATAATCCATACCCTGTACGACCCGGGTCTGTTGTAAAATAATTTCACTAAGCCAGATAGCATAAGGATTTTGAGTATGCCGCCAAGGTAAATCACGTCCATGAGCATCATACCATTCTAGGAGTTTTGGGGTAAAAGTATTATCCATTAGTGCAAAGATACAAGTTTTTTATTATATTTGCAAAAGAATAAAAATCTATCAAATTATAACGATATGAAAATAGAAGAATACAGACAAGCTATCCTGGAAGCAATGATCCAGGCCAAAGACAAAGAGGGTAATCCACGTATCGATGCAGAAGGAGCAAAAGAACTGTTAGACGACTTCACTAATGAAGAACTTGAAGAGGGTATGCCGTTTAATACACCAGAAGAAACTGCAGAAATTCTGCTCGAAGATTAAATCTGCATAAGCTAATATACTTTATCTATACAAGAAAAAAGTCCGGTACAAGATTTCACAATCTCATCCGGACTTTTTCATTTATTATGTGGTTTTTGTGTTGAAATTAGTTTAACGAAAACAAGCGTTACAATATAGCTTTAATGTCTGCTACAATTTGCTCCTCTGTTAAATGATTCTCACGAAGCAATTCATTCACATCATAACGATCATAAAGTTGTTTCTTTACACCGAAGTTGATAACTTTCATATCTGAAGGACCATAGAAACTAGCTATACGCTCACCAAAACCACCATCAAGAGAACCATCTTCTATCGTTGCTACTAACTGGTGATCTTTTTTCAAATCATTAAGCAATGCTTCATCCTCACCAGAGAGATAACGAGGATTAATGAGTGTAGCGTCAATACCATCATTAGCCAAAGCATTTACCACAGCCTCACCCTTTTGATAGAAATCACCAACTGCAATCACTGCTACTTTCTCACCACGATGAGCAATCTTATACTTATTTAACTGAGAATAATCAGTATCAACCTCTTCTAAGCTATGAGCACAACCATACGCTGGCACACGGATAGCAACAGAATACTGCTCTTGCTGAATTGCCCATGTTTCCATAGCAATAAGTTCCTCATATGTAGTAGGAGCCAAATATACCAAATTAGGAATATGACTCAACATAGGGATATCAAAGAAACAGATATGGGTAAAATCGTTCATACCATAGATAGATGAACCCAATACATTGATAACAGCAGGATTACCATTTACGGCTAAATCCTGAGAAAGCTGGTCGTATGTACGCTGCAAGAATGTAGCAAAAGTCGAGAATACAGGATGAGCACCACGCTTAGCCATAGCAGAAGCGATAGCTACACCTTCCTCTTCCGCAATACCTACATCAATAAACTGTTTTCCAGCTTCCTCGCGTCTTTCCTTATCAAAATAGAAAGCAGGAGCGGTACCAGCTGCAATACAAACCATCTTCGGGTCTTTCTTCAACTGTTCTGCCATCCACTGACCCAAAAGAGCAGTCATATCTTCCCCATTACCAGGATTTTTCAAGCTACCATCTTCACGATTAAACGGCATATGATAGTGCCAACCTTCTTTATTCTCTACAGCAGGCGCATAACCATGTCCCTTTTCTGTATGAATATGAACAACGATTGGATGATCAATATCCTTAACTTTTTGGAAAGCCTCAACAAGTTTATCAACATTGTTACCCTCTTCAACATAGATATAATCTAAGCCGAAAGCTTTAAATAAGTTATTAGCAGCCTGTCCATTGGTTTCACGGAGTTCCTGTAAATTTCGATAAATACCACCATGATTCTCAGAGATACTCATTTCATTATCATTGAAGATAATAATCGCATTAGTACCTATTTCACCAACAGTATCAAGGCCTTCAAAAGCCTCACCACCAGAAAGAGAACCATCACCGATAACAGCGATAACATTTTCGTGACCACCCAAAACATCACGACCTTTCATCAAACCAGAAGCCAAAGCAACAGAGGTTGATGTATGACCAACTTCAAAATTATCATATTCAGGATTCTCCAATGGAGAAGAATAACCAGATATGCCATCCATCTTTGCAACATCAAGGAAACCTTCCTTACGGCCAGTCAGCATCTTATGCGGATAACTTTGATGAGAAACATCAAAAACGATCTTATCTTCTGGCGCATTGAATACATAGTGAAGAGCTACAGTAGCCTCAGTAAAACCCAAGTTAGGACCGACATGACCACCATGCTCACTTACACGATTGAGCACACCTTCACGCACTTCGTCAGCTAAAACATTAAGCTGATCAATTGTCAAGCCCTTTAAATCTTTTGGGCTATTAATATTTTCTATATACATACCTAAATGATTTTTTCAATTTTTGCGGAACAAATTTCCTACTTTACAATCTTATTTACCTTAATATTTTATTCTAAAAGTTACCTATCTGATAAACTGAAGCATTATGACTTATTTTACGAGTGCAAAGATAGATATATTTCATCTTAAAAGATATAAACAAATTACAGATAAAAATACCAATTTCAAAGATACCCTATAAAAAAGATAAATCTTTCCATCAAAAGGCATATTTCATTACCATTTATTAAGATTAGGGCGCGTAAAAAGCTGTATATTAACATTAATAACTGATAATTTACCCCGTTTATTGAAGTTTTAAGGTGATTAACTTATTTATTTTGCACTCAAAAATAAAAGTATGTATATTTGCAAACATAAAAAGATACTAAATGTTTTGGTTATAAATTAGGTTATACGTTAATAGTTTATTAGAGTTTTAATGTAAAAAGATTAGTGAATCAGTACAAATCTCTCGCTCCGAGCTCCTTTGCGAAAAGGCGTTCGGAGTTGTTATTTATGAAGACTTGACATCAAACAGATATAACTTTTTCACTTCTTTACTTTTTCACGATATTCAGAAGGAGACATACCTGTTTCTTTCTTAAAGCATTTGCTGAAATACTTGGGATCTGAAAAACCAACAGCATAGGCGATTTCCGAAAAAGAAGACTTACTTCGGGCAACCAATTCTTCAGCTCGCTGCATACGCACATGTCTAACGAAGTCAACTGGAGTCATACCAACGATGCTCTTTATTTTCTCATAAAACACAGTACGGCCGAGGTTAACAGCAGAAGCTAGGTCATCAATACGCAATTCAGGATTACCAATATTGTCCTCTAGAAAATTCATCAAAGTTTTCATCATTTGCTGGTCGGCATCAACGATTTGCGGAGATTCTAATTTATATTCTGCACTATTTTCTGGCGTAATCTGTTCTAAATAACTCTGCTGAAGGGCATGCCGTTGAGAAATTATATTTTCTATTCGACGTTTCAGATAGGTTGCACTAAAAGGTTTAGTAATATAATCATCTATACCTTCCTGAAGACCTTGCAGACGATCTTCGAGCGAAGCCTTTGCCGATAGAACTATAACTGGAATATGGCAGATATCTTTATTCTGCTTAATCTGATGTACCATTGACAATCCATCCATAACAGGCATCATGACATCGGTAATAATAAAGTCTGGCAATTCATCGACCGCTCTTTGCAAACCGATCTTACCATTTTCAGCAGAAATCACTTCATAATTTACTCGTAAAATCTCAGTTAGGAATGAACGCAAATCGTTGTTATCCTCTACAATTAACAGTTTACTCCTACTCTGAGAAGATACCTCTACGGCATCACTTACAGGAACGGACAAAGCAGATGAAAATACAGGAGCACTGGCATCATCCACCAAATAATTATCAGTATGATTATGGTCAAGCATTCGATTAACCAAAGCCAACATCTGACGAGAATTACGTTGTACCATATCCAACTGCCGACGCCCTATCTCTGAAAGATTTTCTGTATCTAGCACTTGTGTAACAGGTCCACCTATTAATGTCAAAGGAGTACGAAGTTTATGACCGATTTCAGTAAAGAAGCTAGTCTTCATGCGATCCATTTCTGCATCAAGCTGAGCACGTTTACGTAAAGAATAAACAGAGAAGAACAAATAGAGCAATCCTGCACCAAAGAATACATATAATATTTTAGCCCAAATCGTTTCCCAGAAGGTAGGTTGAGCATGTATCATCAGCGTAGTAACATTATCCATCCACATACCATCAGCATTCGTACTCTTTACCAATAATTTATAATGCCCTGCAGGCAAGTGATTGTAAGAAGCGCAGTGATTAGAGCCTACATAATTCCACGACTTATCCACACCTTCCATCTTATAAGCATAATGAATAAGATAATTATCGTGATAATCGAGTGCTGAGAAAGAAATGGTAAGATTTCGCTTATCCGAAGGTATTTCTAAAACCTTAGTATATAATATTGGTTGAGGTTCACTCTCACCATTAAATTGGGCACTTGTAAATACAATTCTCGGTTTAAAACTACTTTTCTGTATATTCCGAGGATGAAATATTACAAGTCCTCCCATAGCACCTAAAACAATACGGTCTGTACGAGAATCATAGAATGGTTTTGCTTCAGAGAACTCTATTCTACCGCCCAACTCTCCTGCTCCATATGTACTGTAATCACCTGTTTTAGGATGATAACACTCCAAACTGTTTTCACGAGGAAGCCATAAATTGCCTAAACCATCTTCTACTACAGATAGTGTAATACCTCCTAAAGTATAGGCATTACGCAAGGATTTGAAACGTACATTCCCTTGCAACAAATTACCCTCAGTTATAACCTGCAGGCTACCCGACATAGTAACTACATATATATGTCCATCACGCGTAACACAAGTCTGGAGTACATCACTTGTTTCCAAAGAGGTTGAATCGCCCGGTATATGAGTATAAGTATGAAATTGCATTTGAGCTGGTGAAGTCACTTTACCATCAAATACCAAAAGACCATCAGTAGTAGAAGCTATCAGCAGCCCATCCCGTGTTTCCGTTATACGACGAACCCTGTCAAATTTTTCCTTCGGATAGTTCTTGAAAACATTCCTTGACGACAAAAATCTGATTTTACCATTAGGCATCATCTGCACCAAATTAAGACCACCACCATAAGTAGCCACCCAGATACGATGTTGACTATCTTCAAAAATATCGTAAATATGGTCATCACCTAAAGAATACTTATCTTTGTCATCATGAACCAAATGCTGCATAGCGTTCCCAGGGCATTTGAGATAAATACCATGTACACGATCCCCCATCCAAAGGCGCGACTTGGAATCATGATAAATAGCATATATCTTTTCTGAGAAGGCATATGGATTAGTGCCTAACTCTCCTGTAGAACCAACAAACCGAACAGTTCCACCATCTGGAGTTACAGAAGCCACCCATCCATTATTCAAACCTGCATATACGAAGCCAGAAGGAAGAGCATAAACCGAACGAACCTCTCGTTTAGATGCTATCGGAATAATCTGGAAACGGTGCGTATTAAAATTTACCAATGTAAGGTCGTGAGTACTGGTAAACCACATATTACCCTGATAATCGAAAAATTTACGATCGATAGACGGTTCACACGCTACGTCTCCATTTTCTGTTGTAAGCACATAAGGTACTAATTTCTTCTTATGCTCATCATAATAACTGAAAGTACCTTGGTTAGGTACGACCCATACAGTATGATTTCGATCCTCATATACAAAGGGATCTACGCTGGTTGTTTCTACATTAACAGAAGAAGCTTTAGCCATCAGCCATTCTTTACGCAATTGACGATCTATACGTGTAACCCCATTACCTTCAGTGAAAGCCCAAATTGCTCCCCGACTATCCAAATACAAAAAAGTAATCAAAGCGGATGGTTGAGAAGGATTCTGCATAGATAACACTCGTGCCTGATGCGTTCTCTTATGAAACAGCACCACACCAACATTCGTTCCCAAAGCAAGATAATTCTTGTCACGCTCTATGATAGAAGTAATTTTCGTAACCTCCGCAGGTAATGGAAGCCTACGAACATCCTTTGCACCATGATGGTATTCAGCAAGAATGCGATCAGAGGCCAAATAGATATTTCGAGAATGACTTATATTCTTATATTTACTCTCCAAGAAATATTCGAAGTTTATACGAGAAGGTATACGATAATGTGGCAACTCTACTCCATTTTCTGTGAATAACCATGCATTGCCACGACTATCCTCACTCACCTTACGTACATTACCTTTTAGCTTACGACCTATTTTTCCATAAGCTTCTATACCATAACCATTCTTAATATTCACATCATCTATACAGAAGCATAAATTTTCAGCATCTCCAGTCGTTACCCACGTATGTCCATTCTTCAGTGGATAGACATGATTCAAATGAAATTCTACTCCAAATTTTCGTTTAATAATGGCAGTAACATCAACAAACTTACTTGTTTCACAATTAAACAAATATAGATTTTTATCGTATGTAGCACACCAGATATCACCTTGAGAATTTGGTTTAATAGTTAAAAGACGATTCGTAGACAAAACTTCTCCGACACCGGGCTGATCACGGAATGTAGTAAAACGATAGCCATCAAAACAGCATAAGCCATTTCGTGTACCAAACCAGATAAGTTGGTTAATATCTTGTTCTATTCCTGAAATATTATTGGCCGCTAACCCATCTCGCACGCTATACGTTTTGACATTACAATAAGGTTGTGCTACGCTTAAGATACTAGTCAAAATAAAGCAAAGGATAATACCAATTCGCCTTTTCATATAATGATTAGATTTAAATAATTAGATTAATCGCAAACTTACCATTTTTTTTTGAGATAGTCAAAAATATTCCCTTAAAATATAATCAGAAGTATTTATTGAATTATGGACAGGTGGAAAATCGTTCATAAAACAGGTGAAACATTATCAGAAAAAATATTCCAACAAAAAATATACACACTAAATCGCTTTTCTTTGTATTTTTGCGATAAAGAATACATAATCTTAAAACACTAATGAAAAGTAAACAACTAATAACTTTATTTATTGTCAGCACAAGTATATTGAGCTTACATGCACAACATTTACCTTATCAAAATCCTTCTTTATCGGCAGAACAAAGAGCAGAAGATCTCTGTAGTCGATTAACATTAGAAGAAAAATGTAAACTCATGCAAAATGGTTCTCCAGCCATCAAAAGACTCAACATACCAGCATTCGAATGGTGGAGCGAAGCCCTGCATGGCACAGCCCGCAACGGATTTGCTACAGTATTTCCTAATACAACAGGCATGGCGGCTTCATGGAATGATCAGTTACTTCTGCAGATTTTTTCAGCTATAGGTAATGAATCACGTATTAAAAATACACTGGCTCGCAAATCAGGAAACATAAAAAGATATCAAGGCCTTTCTATCTGGACACCAAATATCAATATTTTCAGAGATCCACGTTGGGGAAGAGGTCAAGAAACTTATGGTGAAGATCCGTATCTGACAGGTAAGATGGGACTAGCTGTTGTAGAAGGTTTACAAGGACCTAAAAATAGCAAATATTATAAACTACTTGCTTGTGCCAAACATTTTGCCGTACATAGTGGTCCCGAATATCTCCGACATTCATTTAACATCGAAAATCTGCCCGCAAGAGATCTTTGGGAAACCTATCTACCAGCATTCAAGACATTAATACAAGAAGGCAATGTAGCCGAAGTTATGTGTGCATATCATAGTATGGATGGTCTACCTTGCTGTGGTAGTAACAAGTATCTTCAACAAATATTACGTCAAGACTTAGGATTCAAAGGAATGGTTGTTAGTGATTGTGGTGCTATTGGTGATTTCTGGATACAAGGCAGACATGAAGTTGCTCAAGACGCAGCACAAGCATCAGCTCAAGCAGTACTGGCAGGAACAGACGTAGAATGTGGAGCAAACTATGATAAATTACCAGAAGCTGTAAAAAGAGGAGAAATATCAGAAGAGAAAATTAATGTAAGTGTAAAGCGTCTGCTTAAAGCTAGATTTAAACTCGGTGACTTTGATTCTGACAACATGGTGGAATGGACACAACTACCAGAAAGCCTCATTGCTTGCTCTAAACATAAACAGCTTGCCTACCAAATGGCTCAAGAATCAATGACACTTCTTAAAAATAATGGTATACTTCCCCTCCAAAAGAATGCAAAAATTGCAGTTATGGGAGCAAATGCCAACGATTCAATCATGCTTTGGGGCAACTATAACGGCTATCCTACAAAAACTATCAGTATACTAGAAGGCTTGCAAAATAAAAGCAAACATATATCATATATTCCAGGATGTGGTCTAACCAAAAACGAATTCATTGACAGTAGATTCAGCCAATTCAAAACTCCTGATGGCAAAGTTGGTATGCGCGCAACTTACTGGAACAATACTAAAATGAATGGTACACCAGCCACTACTATGGATATTACTGAGCCTATCAATCTCAGTAACGGTGGAGCAACCGTTTTCGCCCCTGGTGTAAATTTAGAACACTTTTCTGCTAAATATGAAGGAACCTTCCATGCAAATAAATCAGAAGATATTCACCTAAAACTTTCAAGTGATGATTTGGCTCGCATAATTATAGACGGTGACACCATAATCAATAGTTGGAAAGCACGTGAAAGAGTCAATGTAAGTGATAAAATTGTACATGTAGAAGCCAACAAAGATTATAAGATACAAATAGATTATGTACAGAATGACGCAGCTGCTATCATACAATTCGACCTTGGGCCATTAGTAAAGATGACAGAAAAAGAGCTCTTACAAAAAGTAGGGGATGCCCAGGTTGTCATCTATGTTGGTGGTATATCACCAAGATTAGAAGGAGAAGAAATGAAAGTAAACGAACTTGGATTTAAAGGAGGCGATCGAACCACTATAGAACTTCCACAATCTCAGCGTGATATGATAGCTTTACTTCACAACTCTGGTAAAAAAGTAATATTTGTAAACTGTTCGGGTGGCGCAATAGCTCTTGAACCGGAAAGCAGAAATGCAGATGCCATTTTACAAGCTTGGTATGGAGGAGAGATGGGTGGACAAGCAGTCGCTGATGTTCTCTTTGGTGATTATAATCCAAATGGAAAATTACCTGTAACCTTCTACAAGAATGATAGTCAGCTACCTGACTATAATGATTATACAATGAAAGGTAGAACGTATCGTTATCTGCACCAAGCTCCTCTTTATCCTTTTGGATATGGATTAAGCTATACCACATTTGCATACGATAATGCCAAATATGACCGTCGAAAGGGCAACCTCTCTCTAGAAGTTACCAATACTGGTAAATGCGAAGGCACTACAACGATACAAGTATACATACGACGGACTGCAGATATAAATGGACCTATAAAAACATTAAAAGCTTTCCAAAAAGTTTCATTGCAAGCTAATGAAAAGAAAAGAGTTACAATAAATCTACCTCGCGAACGTTTTGAAGGATGGGATGAAACGACTAACACGATGCGAATAGTCCCTGGAAAATACGAAATCATGGTTGGTCAACATAGTGACGATCCTGATATGAAAAAATTAATTATTTACCTAAAATAAAACCTTAAAATGCAAGAAACAGAAAAAGGAAGTAAACTCTATTTAACTTCTATTGTTTTGGTAGCTGTACTCGGCGGACTTCTTTTCGGATATGATACAGCTGTCATCTCAGGTGCCGAAAAGGGCCTACAGGCCTTTTTTATGAGTGCAAAAGACTTTAACTATACCGATGGCTGGCATGGATTTACCTGTGCTAGCGCCTTGATTGGTTGTATTATCGGTAGTGGCTTATCTGGTATACTCGCTTCGAACTGGGGACGAAAGAAGTCCTTGATTTTTGCAGGCGCCATGTTTTTTATTTCCGCTTTGGGAAGCATGGAACCGGAATTTGTCTTCTTTAATCACGGAGAGGCTACTTTAAATCTATTAGTCACCTTCAACATCTATCGCATCATTGGCGGTATAGGTGTAGGTTTAGCCTCTGCAATTTGCCCAATGTATATCGGTGAGGTCGCACCAAGTGATATCCGAGGTATGCTCGTTAGTTTCAACCAATTTGCTATTATTTTTGGCCAATTAGTTGTTTACTTTGTCAACTTTATCATCTTGGGCAACCATGTTAACCCTATTATTGAGCTGGTTAATGGCGTCAATCAAATTATGAATCCAGAAGCAGCTTCATGGACAGCATCTACAGGATGGCGCTATATGTTTGGTAGTGAAGCTATACCAGCAGGTCTATTTACAATACTTATCTGTCTTGTACCAGAAACTCCTCGCTATCTGGTCATGACGGGAAAAGTAGAACTTGCACGATCTATTCTGACTAAAATCAATGGAAAAAACACGGCAGAACAAATTATCAACGATATCCACAATACCATGACCGAGAAAACCGAGAAATTGCTTTCATATGGTTTCATGTGTATTTTTATAGGTATCATGCTTAGCGTATTCCAACAGGCAGTCGGTATCAATGCTGTATTATATTATGCTCCTCGTATCTTCCAAGATATGGGCATGCAGAACCCTATGGTACAAACCGTCATCATGGGCATAGTTAACATATCCTTCACATTAGTAGCTGTATTTACTGTTGAAAAATGGGGTCGAAAACCATTGCTTATTTGGGGAAGTATTGGTATGGCTATCGGTGCTTTTGGCGTAGCTTTGACATTTGGCAACCCTACTCTTGATTTGGTTACTATGATTTCTATTATGGTATATAGTGCTTCTTTCATGTTCAGTTGGGGACCTATCTGTTGGGTTCTCATCGCTGAAATTTTCCCAAATACTATACGTGGAAAAGCTGTAGCTATCGCTGTAGCTTTCCAATGGATATTCAATTGGATTGTCAGTTCAAGTTTCGTACCAATGTTTAATATGCACTTGTCCGAAGGAGACAATTTCGGTCATTGGTTTACCTATGGTTTATATGGCGTCATCTGTGTAATTGCTGCAATATTCGTATGGAGACTTGTTCCTGAGACTAAAGGTAAATCACTAGAGGATATGAGTAAGCTTTGGAGGAAAAAATAAAAAGAAGCCTAATCTGTCATTCATAGAGAGACTCGTTTTATAATCTATGGAAACATAAGCAGATTATCATAAATAACTATTCTAAATACATCAAGGGGGGGATACATATTCCACCCCTTTTTACATTATAAGAAGACTGCTATTTTTTACTTTTCCATCAAAAAACAGTATCTTTGCGCTATTAATAAGATATAGTATGCAACAATACGTTTTAGAGACACTACAAAAATGCCCATTATTCAAGGGTATGGAACCTTTGGATATAGAAATGGTCATGTCGAGAGTAAACTACAAACTGGTGGTATATGAGAAAAAAGATGTCTTTACTTTAGCTGGTATGCCTTGCCTTCATGCAGACTTTGTTATCCGTGGCATACTAATCTGCCGTATGTCATCTCTATCTGGTAAACAGGTAGAGGTAAGCAGATTAAAACCAGGCAACCTAGTTGCACCAGCCTTTATCTTTGCTAAGAATAAAGCGATGCCTGTTAGTGTAGAAACTGATACAAAAGTTGAAATCCTACGGTTGTCGCCACAAGCTCTCAAAAGCATAATTGATACTGATGAAAAAATACGCATGAATTTTATTGAAGTACTTTCTAATATTGATGTATTTCTCACAACAAAGATGAGAGTACTATCACTCTTTACTATTAAAGAGAAAGTAGCTTACCTACTCTTGGAACAATCAGGAGAGCAAGGTAGTAACAAAATTCACTTACTAAGATCACGCCAAGAAATCGCTGACTCATTTGGCATTCAAAAGTTCTCGCTTCTACGTGTTCTTTCTGACTTTGAAAAAATAGGAGCTATTAAAATAGATGGCAAGAATATAACAATTCTAAACCGAAGCAAACTGAAATAATATCATTAATCAAATAAAAGCCATGTCCTTTCATCCTCTTCATACCGATATTCCACTGCCCGAGAAAATGAACAATCCATTTTTCTACGAGCCTCATCCACTATGTCTACTTGCAGCAAAAGAAATACAAGCCCATATTCCACAGCTACAATTGAACGAGGGAAAAATGTTTGGTACACTAATCGTTAAAAGAGGAGAAGAACTTGGCTATTTAGCTGCCTATAGCGGACAGATAGAAGCTATAGACGAAAAGCATATTTCTGAAGAAAACTACTTCGTGCCTGCTGTTTTTGATTACTTGAATCCGAAAGGGTATTTCAAAATTAATGAACATCGTATTTCACTGATTAATAAAGAGATAACAAAGTTATCAACAAGTTATCAACAGCTTAAATTACGCCAAGAATATCAAAATTTGGAAGAAAAGAGCAAAGCCCTAATAGTAGAAAAACAAACCGCTATGAAAATTGCTAAAGCAAAAAGGGATAAAACTCGTCAAACAAGAATTCTCACAGAAGAAGAACAGCTGACAATGACACGTGAAAGCCAATACTTGAAGGCTGAAGTACATCGTGCCAAGCTACAATATAAAGAAAAACTACAACTGCTTCGCCAAGAAATAGAGAAGAACGACCAAAAAATAGCTCTTCTAAAACTGTCAAGAAAACAACAGTCTGATCAACTTCAGCAATGGTTATTCTCTCAATTCAATATATTAAACAAAGAAGGAAAGACCAAAAATTTATTGGATATATTCCAAGATACAGCAGCCAAAATACCGCCCGCAGGAAGTGGAGAATGTTGTGAACCTAAGTTGCTACAATATGCCTTTGCAAACCACTATGAACCTATCTGCATGGCCATGTTCTGGTGGGGACCATCACCTAAAACAGAAATCAGACATCACCTTCATTACTACCCTGCCTGCAATGGCAAGTGTAAACCTATTCTTCTTTGGATGCTACAAGGATTAAACATAGAGGATAATCTACTAAACCTGCAAAAAAAACAAGAACTTGAAGAAATATATAGCGACCATGATTTGATAGTAGTATACAAACCCGCTGGCATGTTGAGTGTTCCTGGAAAAAATATTCGGGAATCTGTACTTTCGATACTAAAAGAAAGATATCCAAAAGCTACCGGTCCTATGATTGTTCATAGATTGGATATGGCAACTAGTGGTTTGCTTGTTGTAACAAAAAATTTAGAGGCCTACATCAATTTACAAAAACAATTTGCAGAACACACCATCAAAAAAAGATATGTAGCTCTATTGGAACATATTCCTGATCAATCTATAGGTATAGTTGATTTACCACTATTACCTGATATCATGGACAGACCACGACAAAAAGTGGATAAAAAGAATGGGAAAAAGGCTATAACCAAATATCAGGTTATTGCTCAAAATCGTGTATGGCTTTATCCTTTAACAGGAAGAACTCACCAATTACGCATGCATTGCGCACATGAAGAAGGCTTAAACAACCCAATACTTGGGGATAACTTATATGGTAAGCCAGCAGATAGATTATACCTACATGCTGAATACCTTGAGTTTACACACCCCTCAACAGGAAAACGAATTCATTTTGAATATAAAGCTCCTTTTTAAGTAAAAGCTTAACCAAAAAGTGCTAAGCTTTTACACACATAGTATCATACCACAAGAAGTTTTACTATACTTTTCCACGGTTATCAACAAAAAATCCTTGAGTTATAAACAAATTATTCTTGAGTTATAAACAAGAAAGAACATACTTATCAACCTAAAATAATACTTATAAACACAAAAAAGTGAGTTATCAACAATTTTCTACATTATCTACAGAGTTATCAACAAATTCTTCCATAGAGTTATGCACATGATCCTCCATTTCAAGAAACTGTTTACGATAAACCGAAGGCGTTATACCAACAGCTTGCTGAAAAACTTTATAGAAAGTAGAAGGTGAGCTAAAACCAAGATCGCTCCATATTTGCTTCAAAGGATAAGAAATCATATTTTTATCCGACAGTATTCTAACAGCTTCGTTGATACGGTATGAATTTACAAACTGCAGATAATTCATACCAGTCTTATCTTTTATCACCTTAGACAAATAAGTACGATTAGTATGGAGACGCTCTGCCATCTTATCACGAGTAAGTTGTGGTTCGGTATACAAACGATTATGTTCCATCAATTCACAAAGCTGCTGATAAAGACCATTCAACTTATCATCATCCATCGACAGCACCTCTTTTTCCTTTTCAGACTGTCTTACCAACATTTCCTGTAACTCTTTTTGACGAGCTATAGCTTTCGTATTTTGCATCACGATTTTTTTATACAGCTGATTACGGTGGCGAGTATTAACATAAATAACTATCAATAAAGCCAAAAGGATAAAGATGATAATACCCAGCATCAAATTAAAAGTCTGCTGCTCTTTCATTTGTACTTTTCTTTTTTCCGCCTCCTGATCCTTACGATTTATATCCTGCATCATAGTTAGCTCATGCGTCAATCTATCCATATTAACACCTACAAGACGATTTAAAATGGCATGTGCATATTCCAAATACATCAAAGAATGTATTTTATCACCCATCTCACGATAATTACGTGAAAGTAACTCATATCCTTCGACCGATTTATTAGTAACCCCTATCTTATTGGCAAGTTTAAGAGCATCATTCACCAAATGATTAGACCGCACATACTCACCTCTTTGATAAAGAGTTTCTGCATATATTATATAAGCATCCACGGTAAGATGTGGTTGATGATTCTTTTTTGCCAGTACCAATGCTTTTTTAGAAAATCCTTCAGCCTCCAACAATTTTCCTTTTGCTAACATAACCTTAGCATAAAGAACATATACAGAAGATATATCTGCATAAGGGAAAGAACGATAGATATCGAGTGCTTTTTGAATATATTTCTCTGTTTCAGTATATCTATGCTTATGCAAATAATACATGGCTATATAATAGGTACCCAAACACGTATACTCAGCATCACCTATCCTATTACCATAATTATAAACACTAATTGCATACTTAAGCGCTCCAGAATATCCATTAGATTGTGACAATGTAAGAAGGTTACCATAAATGCGATAACAAATTGACTCATAACCAGCTCTTTTAGCATACTCTAACCCCTTGAAAAAGAATTGTTGGGCAATAAAGCTGTTATTAGAAATCATAGCATGATAGATACCACGAGCATTCATCACCATCGCTTTTATAGAATCATGATGAAGCTCATCTGCTAAATGCATCGCTTGATCCAAAAATTTTTGTGAACCATGAATATCACCTTGAAACATTTTAGAGAGTCCACTATAAAACAACCCATAGGCTTCATAGGCAGAATTACTTTCCTTCCGGGCTTTAGATATCAACAGGGAAGAAGAAGAAACTAATGCTTTATAATCAGACACACCTCTTTCGTATTCGCATTGTTTTTTTATATTGGCTAACGAACTATTTTGTAAAGGTGCAGCTGTTAATATCCATCCATTACAAAACAACAGCAATATTACTATTAAATATTTCATTAAAAAAGCTATAAACTTAAATCGACTTAAATTAACACAAAAGTAGTTATAAACTTTCAATTTGCCAAAAATATAAGCAAAAAGACTCGTTTTTTGTTACAAATTTGGCAAAATTGTCGTTCCCGTAAAAAATTAGTTTGCCTTTTTGTGATAAACATAGTAATTTTGCAAACAAAAAGATATACTTTATTAAACTGTAATAATACCAATCTTTTTTAACTATATGATTTAATATTAGGATAAATATGCTTACGTCATCGTAACTGGATTACATAAGATGTGAGATTATAAAATTTGTCCAACTATGAAAACACAGGGTTAGAAAATACCGTATGGTATAGACGTACTTGTCAATAACAACTTCAACAAAAAGTTCTCTTCTAATACCTTAAAATTAATTCAAGTAGAGAAAGATCCCATACCAGTATTACTGGATGGGATCTCTTTTTTATACACTTATTTCACCACAGAAATAAGATATAATTATACAAAAAACATAATCAGAATTTGAGCAATAATAACCCTGACAAACATGCCTAAAGGATAGACCGAAGCATAGCTAATACTGGCAGTATCGCCCTTTAAAGTATCATTAGCATAACCTAAAGCCATTGGATTAGCCATACTACCACACAAAATACCACAGATCGTTCCAAAATCATATTTCTTACTTTTCAAGGCTATCAAACCAATAATAATAACCGGAATAACTGTTATCAAAAAACCGATAATAATCCAAGCGATACCCTCTGGACGAACTACTGTAGCAAAGAAATCCTTACCTGCATCCAAACCCAAACAAGCCAAGTAAAGTGACAAGCCTAATTTGCGAAGCATCAAAGAAGCACTTCGAGTTGTATAAGATATCATGTGCAAACGAGGGCCAAGAGCTCCAATGATAATACCCATGATTATAGGACCGCCAGCAATACCCAAACGAACAGGAGTAGCCATTCCTGGTATTAAAATAGGAATTGTACCTAAAGCCAAGCCTAAAATAATGCCAAGGAAAATACTGCCTAAATTAGGTTCGTTAAGCGTTTTAACCGAATTACCTAAGAAATCTTCAACATGATTAACATCTTCATGCAAACCTACAACTGTAACTCGATCACCATACTGTAAGCGAAGATCATTCGTAGCCAGCAACTTAATATCGCCACGGATAACACGACTTACATTGACGCCATAAGAAGTACGTAAATGCAATTTGCCCAACAACTTACCATTTAGTCCAGGTTTAGTCAATACAATGACACGACTCTCAACATTTGCATCCATCGCATTCCAATCGATCATATCCTTATTATAATCTTTTGGTACACGCTTACCAAATAGTAGCTCCATCGCGGCCTCATCTTCTTTAGATGTTACTACAAGAATATTATCACCCTGTTCCAGTTTGGTAGTTGCCTGAGGCACAATAACAGCATCAGCTCGCCAAATACGAGAAATAATAAATTTCAAATGCGTCTGCTCCGAAATTTCAGCTATCGTTTTATCAGCTACCGCTGGATTAACAACAACAAACTGAGCAATAAACGTATGATCATCTTCTGTCAATGGCTTTATTTCCAAATCCTCTGGTTTAACAAAGAGTTTTCGAAGTAACACCATGGCCACAATTACACCTAACACGCCCAAAGGATAAGTGACAGCTGTAGCCAAAGCGACACTTTTGCTAGAAACACCTAAATGCTCTAATGCCTGTGTTGCAGCACCTAGAGCTGGGGTATTTGTTGTTGCACCACAAAGAAGGCCCACCATATTAGGCACATCAACATGCGTAATAGGAACCATAACCATAGAGAAAACGGTACCTAACAGAATTACAGCAAGACTCCATACATTAAGAGATAAGCCTTCATGACGCAATGAGCCAAAAAAGTTTGGACCGACATGAAGTCCAAGACAATAAACAAAAAGCGATAAGCCAAATGTTTCTGCATAATCGAGAGTCGTACTATCGATATTAAAACCTACATGACCAGCAAGAATACCTACAAAGAAGACAAAAGCCACCCCCAAGGATATTCCCCGAACATGAAATTTTCCTAAAGCCAGACCCAGCGAAACAATTAAAGAAAGAACTACTACTGTCTGAATTGAGGAATGCACACTAAAGAGCTGTTGAAACCACTCCATTTACTTATTATTCTTACAAAATATTGAGATAATTTTCCAAAGGTATACCCCGGTTTTTATCTTCATTGTTTTTATTAGCATCTATCAGTTTATACACGCCATCCATAGCCTTACGCGTACTATCCTTCAATGGTTCACCGTCCAATAAATGCCCTATCAAAATAGCTGAGAAAATATCTCCTGTACCTGGGAAATGAACTGGTATTTCGGTATACTGCAGTTGGAAATATTCATCAGTGTTATGATTATATCCCACTACGGAAGGGTCACCATCAACTTTAATACTTGTAATCAGAACAGACTTCGAACCAATCTTACGAAGATGATCGATTAGATTCATAGCTACATCCATATTAACACCTTCAGGATCAAATTCACGACCTGTAAGATAACAAGCTTCTGTATAATTAGGATAACAAAGATGTGCAACACTCAACATTTCGCGCATACTTTTGATTGTTGCCGGTGTCACTCCATTATACAATTTTCCTTCATCACCCATAATAGGATCTACAAAAATTGTTGTCCCCTTCGCAGCCTCTTCTTGACAATATTGACTAACGATAGAAGCTTGATACTCACTAGCAATAAAACCTGTAGCTATTGCATCAAAACGAAACCCAAGCTCACGCCATACAGGAAAGACACCCTTAATATAACCAGTAGTATCAAGAATGTTGAATTTACCATAATCTAACGTATTAGACACAAGTGCAGTAGGTAAATTATATGTAGGATGACCAAAATATGAAAGAATAGGTAACATTGCAGCTGTTGCTACCTTACCATATCCTGCCATATCATTAATCAGGAGAATCTGTTTTTTATTCATTTCCAGTTCTAATTTTCTCGGCAAAGGTAGTAAAAAGATAAGATATATCCACGTGACTCATCGAGATTTTTGTTATCTTTGGGTAAATAAATGGTGAAAATCGGTCGATAGGTAATAACGATACATTATTCTGTAATCGATGTACTGCCATTTAGAGAAGAATATCATATATTTGCACCCATAAACCCTATACAGATATGGAAGAGAATGGAATTATCATCGTTGATAGCATTGATCAATACAACAAATTAATGGGATTTTCCACCAAAAATCCTTTGGTTGCCGTTGTTGATATGTCGAAATCAGAATTGACAAAAGCTTGTCAAGAAACAACCATAGAATATGAAGTTTATTCTATCTGGCTGAAACAGTCATACTGCGGTGACATTACCTACGGCAGACAACCATATGATTATCAAGAAGGTACAGTTACAGCATTTGCCCCTGGACAAATTATACACTTCAAGCCTGCAGCTGATTACAAACCTAAAGCATTAGGACTTCTTTTCCATCCAGACTTGATTAGAGGAACTTCTTTAGGACACAACATTAAGCAGTATGACTATTTCTCTTATTCTTCACGTGAAGCACTACATCTGAGTGAAGACGAAAAAGTTATATTCCAAGACTGCTTAGAGAAAATAAAAATGGAAATAGAGCGTCCTATTGATAAACATAGCAAAAAACTAATCTGTAGAAATATAGAGCTCTTACTAGATTATTGTATGCGTTTTTACGAACGGCAATTTGTTACCCGTAAAGCTGCAAACTTGGATGTGCTTGATAAATTTGAGAATTTACTCGACCAGTATTTTACAGGAAACAGGGCAGAACAGGAAGGATTACCTACAGTAAAATATTTCGCTGAAGAATGTTTTTTATCGCCAAACTATTTCGGTGATCTTGTTAAAAAAGAAACTGGAAAAACTCCACAAGAACATATACAAGCCAAAATTATCGATTTAGCAAAAGAGTCTCTTGCCGGGACAGACAACACGATTAATGAAATAGCATATCAGCTGGGATTTCAGTATTCGCAACATTTCAATCGCTATTTTAAACGAAATGTGGGAAAAACACCATCACAATTTCGTAAAGAAATGGCTCTTTTATAACTTAAAAGATTGGGAAAAACTTGAAAAATATAATACATTCTATCTGTGCATGTAACAAAAAGTTTCATGAAAAGACAAGACATCCCCTTGTCAGTATAATCAATCTAGCTTATGAACAAGAAGATATTCAACTAAAAATGGGTAGCTATGCTGTCATTCTGCGTCAAATTGATGCAGATAGTTATTGCTACGGCAGAAAAAAATACGATTTTTCTGATGGAACACTGATTTTTAGGAGTCCTGATAAAGCTATAGCTTTAGATACGGATAAAACAACAAAAAAATACGGTACCATGCTTGTATTCCATCCAGAATTATTATGTGGCACCACATTGGCTACAAAAATTAAAGATTATACTTTCTTTAAATATAAAGAAAATGAAGCTCTACACCTTTCCTCTTGCGAAATGAAACAAATTTTACAAGCTTTCAACTGTATACAAGATGAATTAGAATGGGGTATAGACAAGTACAGCACAACCATAATATGCAATAAGATTGAGACATTACTCAATTACTGCTGCCGGTATTATAACCGTCAGTTTACTACTCGTCATGATGCGTCTAATCTACAAATGAACGAAGCCCAAAAAATGATAGACCAATATCTCACGAGTCAGAAATATGACAGTTGTAATCCTCCTTGTACTTGTAAATTCTCGACAAAACTGGGTCTTTCCAGTGCATATTTTAATGACATGTTAAAATATGAAACAGGAAAAAATTTCTACGACTATATCAATTTAAGAAGAATTGAATTAGCCAAACAGTTACTTCTTGGTACAAACAAGAGCGAACAGGACATAGCACAAGAATTGGGATATTGCTCTGCAGGCCGTTTCAGACAAATGTTTATCAAACTCACAGGTAACACTCCCGAAGCATATAGAAGTTAGTAATAAATGAAAAAATCAATAAATACAGACTTATAAACCTATTGATATCATTAATGCTACAAGACGTGGCTATATATCGCAAGCCATTATCAGACTATCAAAATCAGATATCTAACAGAAGGCTCATATCCTTCTCAACTTGCTGACAATCTACCTTTTGGATTCCAGAATCTGCAACTTGAAGTAAAGTATCAGCTAATCTCACAGCCAAGTCTAGATCATGAGTTGATAATAAAATCGTCTTGTGCATATCATGAGCTAAATTTCTTAATAGTTTCATTACTTCTACCTTACTTGGAAAATCAAGAAACGCAGTTGGTTCATCCAAGATTATTACAGGTGTCTGCTGGGCTAAAGCTCTAGCAATCATCACTTTTTGTCGCTCGCCATCACTTAGTTCACGAATCATTCGTCCTCTTAACTTATCTATCCCCACTAAAGATATAGCTTCATCGACAAAAACCTTATCTTCAAAAGACAGTCCCCCGAAGAAATTAGTATAAGGTGCTCGCCCCAAAGCAACTAATTCTTCTACACGCATATTATGAAGTTGTGGATGATCAGTTAAGACAACCCCCACCTGTTTAGAAAGTTCTTTCTCACTATACTCTTCTAATGCTCGACCATTAATCATAATAGTGCCCGATAACTTAGGGAGTAAACCTGATAATGTACGTAACAGAGTAGATTTTCCAATACCATTGGGACCAAGAAGACATATCAACTCACCCGAAAAGATAGAAAGATTAATATCCTTGAGTACCTTCCGACTATCAGTCTTCTGCCTATATCCTATTGATAATTTTTTAAGAAGAATCATTTCTTTTTCCATAACATCGCAAAGTTAATAAAATTATCCTTTCTCCCCTCACTTCTTCTCTTTTCTTTTTATTACCTTTGCATCATAATGAGTGTACAAGAATCTCCCATACAAGCTTTAATGCACCAACGCGCACTCCTACAAATGGAGTATTATGCGGAAAAAGAAGCATTCCGCAAGCAAACTGAAACTATAGGCATTACCAGAAAAGTAAAAAGAGGCGATGCATGGTTTCCCGTGAAAGTCGGTAAAAGCTTCTATAACTCACTCAATCAGAACGCTTTAGAAATCGCCAGAACTACCGATCTCGAAATCGAACATAATTTTGAATTCGGGCGGCCTGCCGCCTTTTTCCAAGTAACAGACGATGGTAAATTAAAATACTTTAATTTTACATGTACCGTCAGTTTCGTAGATGGAGACAGAATGGTCCTTATTGTTCCCGAAGGAGGAAGTACCATTGACATTCAAGGTTGCGCAAACCCTATTGGCATACAACTCTTTTTTGACGAAACAAGTTATAAACTGATGTTTGAGGCTATCGACAGAGTTATCAATGCCAAAAATAATCGTCTTGCCTATTTAAGAGATCTTTTTTATTCTCACCAAAAAGCTGAACGATTTACTTTTGCACCAACTCGTTTTCCTTGGCTAAATCCATCTCAGGAGAAAGCTGTAAACGAAGTACTTTGGGCTAAGGATGTCGAAGTGGTTCATGGGCCGCCAGGAACAGGTAAGACTACCACACTCGTAGAAGCTATCAATGAAACTTTGATGCGTGAAAATCAGGTTTTAGTATGCGCACAAAGCAATATGGCTGTAGACTGGATATGCGAAAAGCTCGTAGACCGAGGCATCAACGTACTACGTATTGGAAATCCGACTAAAGTAAATGAGCAAATGCTATCATTTACATACGAACGCCGATTCGAAGCACACCCCGACTATCCACAATTATGGGCTATTCGCAAAACTATACGACAACTTCGAAGCCAGAAAAAAGGAAGAGATGACCGATACCATCAAAAGTTGGAACATCTTAAAGCTCGTGCCACAGAACTAGAAATACGCATCAACACACAACTGTTCGGAGAAGCCCGTGTTATTGCGTCTACTTTAGTAGGCTCGGCAAATCGAATTCTAGAAGGACAAAAGTTTGGTACTCTCTTTATAGATGAAGCAGCACAAGCTTTGGAAGCAGCTTGCTGGATACCTATGAGAAGAGCTACACGAGTGATTCTGGCAGGAGACCACTGTCAATTGCCACCTACTATAAAAAGTTTGGCAGCCTTAAAAGCTGGACTTGGCAAAACACTTATGGAACGAATTGTGGAGAACAAACCAGAAGTAGTCACCCTTTTAAAGGTACAATATCGCATGAATGAACAAATCATGCAATTCTCAAGTAACTATTTCTATCATGGAGAAGTAGAGACTGCCCCACAAATAAAGTATCGAGGTATCCTCGACTACGAAGATCCGATGATGTGGATAGATACGAGTGAAATCGAAGTAGGACCAGATGAACCATCGTTCAAAGAACAATTTATAGGAGAAAATTTTGGACGAGTTAACAAAGGTGAAGCAGAACTTACACTCCGAACATTAGAAGAATATTTCCAAAAAATCGGAAAGACTCGAATATTGGACGAGAACATTGATGTAGGTATTATTTCACCGTATCGCGCTCAAGTACAGTATTTGAAAAAACTGATACGAAAACGAGAATTCTTCAAACCATACCGTAAGTTTATTTCCGTAAATACCGTAGACGGTTTCCAAGGTCAAGAACGTGATATCATATTAATCTCCATGGTAAGAGCAAATGATGACGGACAAATAGGATTCCTCAACGATTTACGAAGAATGAATGTGGCCATTACACGAGCAAGGATGAAACTCATCATATTGGGAAATGCCCAGACCATGAGCAAACACCCTTTTTATCATCAATTATGGAACTATATACAAGAAATTAATCATGCTTGAAAGAGACTATTTTTTAAAAATAATCGAGGAATTTACTGTAGCCATTCAACGATTTTTAAATAAGAAGAAAGAACAGCAGACTGATGAAGAAATACAAGATCTTTATCGGCAATATGTAGGCGATTATGATATATTAAGAAATTTAACCGTAGAAGAAGCCATCGATTATGCTCATCAAGAATGGGAGGACTATAGACAGTTAGAAAAACTAAAAATGCTGGCAGACCTTTGGTATACAGAGGGGGCTATCAAACAACAGCCTTTACGCGACATACTACTCACTAAATCCTTCAAGCTCTTTGACTATATTGATGGACGAGACAAAACATTCTCACTGCTAAGGCAACAAAAGATGACAAAAATAAGGGAAATGCTTCATAGTTAATATCTATTTTGATAAATTACAATTATGTTGAAAAGATTTTGTGATGTTATAGCTAACCATATGGCTACTATTGTAATCATAGTAGCAGTTTTGGCACTTCTTTTACCAACCACATTCTCCTGGTGCCCAACATCATGGATCAGTCCAATGCTAGGGCTAGTAATGTTTGGCATGGGACTCACTTTGGATCCTTACGACTTTAAAATTGTCTTTACACGACCTAAGGATATTCTCATAGGGTCACTGGCACAATTTACGATTATGCCTTTCATAGCCTATATTCTAGCCAAGATATTTGGTCTTAATGATGAACTTACAATTGGAGTTATCCTCGTAGGCTGCTGTCCAGGAGGCACCGCATCTAATGTAATAACCTATCTTGCCAAGGGAGACCTTGCTTTATCAGTAGGTATGACAACCGTTAGTACAGTACTTGCACCATTGCTTACCCCCCTACTAACGCTTGCTTTAGCTGGTGCCCGTGTAGAAGTAAACGCTTGGGGTATGTTTATCAGTATCATAGAAGTCGTCATATTACCAATAGCCATAGGGGTTATCCTTCAGCATTTTTGGCCTAAACAGACGAAACAAATTTCCTGTTACCTTCCAGCTTTCTCATCGACTGTAATCGCCATAATTGTAGGCAGCATCGTTGCATCAAACTCAAGCAAATTACTTGAAAGTGGCCTACTCATTATCCTCATCGTCATACTACACAATATTTGTGGACTAACCTTAGGCTATAGTGTAGGAAAACTATTAGGATTAGAATTAAAAAAGCAAATAGCCATATCCATAGAGGTAGGTATGCAAAATAGTGGACTCGCCAGTTCTTTAGCAAACTTGCATTTCGCCTTATATCCTATGGCAACTATACCAGGAGCAATCTTCTCTGTTTGGCATAATTTAAGTGGAGCACTCGTGGCAAAATTTTATGCCCATCAAATAGAAAAATGAAAGAAAAATTATTTCAATTAATAAAAATCAGAACAAAAATTATGTTTCTGATTACTACTATTATTGCAGTAGCATTTATAATGACACACCTGATTCCACTATCTAATCGGAAAAAGGAAAACTGTGCTGCTATTTTACACCAATATAACCAATATGCATTAACAGTCAATGGTAAAGAGGTTTTATACTTAAAAAATGATACTTTGAGTTTTCCTGCAGCATGGACCAAGCGCTGGGTTCTACAACCTTATAGTGATGGCAGACTGGTAACTCTATATCATGATACTAAACTCAAGCCTTATACAGATCTACCAGTCAGTCAATTTGTACAAAGCTATAAAGAAGAACTCCAAAACCAAATTGACAGCATGGCAAGCGAAAGTAAAGAGTTACATTATTACCTACGTGTACATAGCGTCGATGACGAAGGATTTACTATCGTTTCCAAATATAATATTGAGCTAGATTCAGTCATTACTCAAACTGCAAAAATTCTACATATTCTCGATAGTATTAAATCTTCTGATAAACTCGCTATTATAAGCAAACAAAAGTTCGCAGTACGCTATCTCGACCAGCATGGCAAGGAAACGATTCAGACATGTATATTGAAAGAAAAGGCACATAAAGGAAAATATCTGATATTTCAAACCCAAAACAAGAAAACACCAGAACATGTGGATATCTTGAATCATCAAGCATATCTTACTGACATACCTGATTATATCTATACACTGAAGTATGGTACAATAGGCTTGGAAGCTATTCATTCCTGCAAAAATATCCTATTTGACAGAATATGGAATAACGGTTGGAAACTGACTAAAGACCAATGGATAAATATGAACGGCTACAGGATACAAGGCAAATGGAAAGATGACACCTTGTATTATGGTATCAGAAAAGATTCTCTCGGTATATATACAGGCGAAATGAACCGTTATGCCATAGCCAATGGATATGGAAATTATAATGCAGGAAAAGGTAATTATTCTGAAGGATTTTGGAAGAACAACCAAAGAAATGGATTTTGTTTTTCTATTCGTCCAAAACAGAAAATCAGAGCTGGAGAATGGAAGAATGATAAATATTATGGCGAAAGAGTCAACTATACAAGCAACCGTATCTATGGTATCGACGTAAGTAAATATCAACATAAAATAGGCAAAAAGAAATATGGAATCAACTGGAATCAAATTAGAATAATCAGCCTTGGAAAGCTCAGCAAGAAAAAGATTACAGGAAATATAAACTATAAAGTATCTTTTGCTTATATTAAATCAACTGAAGGAAAATCTATCTATAATAAATACTATAAAAATGATTATAATGAGGCCAAAGCTGCTGGCATTCGTGTAGGTACTTACCATTTCTTCTCAACAACGTCGAGTGCTACACAGCAAGCCAACTTCTTCTTGAAGAAATCATGTTTCCATAAAGGAGATTTTCCTCCAGTACTTGATGTTGAACCTTCTCACGAACAAATAGCCAAAATGGGTGGTGCACAAAAATTGTTCTCCCAAATACGCACATGGCTACATATTGTAGAAAGAAAAACAGGTGTAAAACCTGTACTATATATCAGCCAGATGTTTGTAAACCGGTATCTACCTATGGCCCCTGACTTAAAACACAAATATCAATTCTGGATAGCTCGATACGGTGAATATAAGCCAGATGTAAAACTAGCATACTGGCAATTAGCGCCAGACGGACGTGTAAGTGGTATCCATGGAGAAGTAGATATTACCGTATTTAATGGCTATCAAAGCCAATTTTTCGATTTTGTAGACAAACATACCATCAGGTAAAATCAAAATCCAAAAAGCCCTCTTCCCAGTGAGGTTCTGTATCTATAACTTCTTCATGAGGATTTGATACAGATAGCCCCATCAGGCGAATAGGGTGATTTGCGTCAAATCTAAACTGAGTAAGCAATTGTTTTGCGAGAGGAAGAATCGTATCTTTCTCTCGCAAGTATTTTTGTTGTGTAATACTTTTCGATTTCTGAGTAAAATCACCATATTTAATTTTCAAAGTCAATGTTTTACCTCTGAAATCATCTTTTTTCAAACGCTCTACCAATTCTAATACGATGTGATATAGTGCTATGATAACTGATGAACGAATACTTATATCTTCTAAAAAAGTCTGTTCGCACCCTACCGACTTTCTGACATGCTCACTAATAACAGGACGTTCATCTATACCACGAGCAAAATTATAGAAAACAGGCCCAGATTTGCCAAACAGTTCTTTTAAATGATTGACAGAACACTGCCGCAATTGTAATCCATTAAAAATACCGACATGATGCATTCGAAGAGCTGTTTTAGGACCAACTCCCCAAAATTTTTCAATTGGTAATTGAGCTATAAAATCAAGCGCTTTATCAGGATGAATTACAAATAATCCATCAGGTTTACGATAATCCGAAGCAATTTTAGCTAAGAACTTATTATAAGAAATGCCAGCAGAGGCTGTCAAATGAACAGTTTCAAAAATACGTTGCTTTATTTCTTTAGCGATATCAACAGCCAAATCACTACCCTTTTTGTTTACTGTTACATCTAAGAAAGCCTCATCGATACTAATTGGCTCAATTTTATCTGTATAATCTTGAAATATCTCATGAATCTGATGCGATATTTTTGCATAGTAACTATGATGACTAGCTGCTATTATCAAATTAGGACATAACCGCTTAGCCATCTGAATCGACATGGCAGAATGAACACCATATTTTCGAGCCTCGTAACTTGCTGTCGACACGACACCACGATCACCATCACGACCTACAGCCAAAGGCTTGCCACTCCATTCAGGATGATCTCTTTGCTCTACACTAGCAAAGAATGCATCCATATCAATATGTATGATTTTCCTTCGATCCATAATATGCAAAAATACAAAAAAGATAGCATACAAAAGGAAAAAAAACGTATATTTGCATATACCTATAAAATTCGACTTATGAAGAAATATTTTTTACTATCCACTTTCTTATTTTTCTGCACACTTCATGTGTTTGCTATTTCTGAAGTTGTCAAGATTCAAGGAGACCATGGTTTACTTGATGCCATTATTCAAAAGCCTATGACTACAAATGAGCAAAAGATACCTATGGTGATTATTTGTCATGGATTTATGGGCAACAAAAATGAATTTTTACTTAGAAATGTTGCAGATAGTCTAGAGGCAAGAGGCATTGCTAGTATTCGATTCGATTTTAATGGCCACGGCAATAGCGAAGGGGAATTTGAAGACATGACTGTACCCAACGAAATAAAAGATGCCTTACAGGTATATTACTATGTAAAAGCACTACCATTTATTAAAAATATTGGAATTGTAGGGCACTCCCAAGGAGGAGTTGTAACAGCCATGCTCAGCGGCCAGCTAACTCATGAAAAAATATCTGCTATAGCCCTTTTGGCTCCAGCGGCAGTGTTACGTGATGACTGCATCAGAGGAAATACAATGGGGGCCATGTACGACCCGTTTAATGCTCCTAACGGTGTAAAATTATTTAATGGTAAGAAATTAGGTGCCAACTATATCCGCACAGCGTTTAATCTGCCTATTTACGAAACCGCCATAAATTATCAAGGCCCAGCTTGCATTATTCACGGAAACAAGGATAAAATAGTACCTTACACTTATGGGCAACGCTTCAGCTATATCATCAAAAACAGCGAGTTTCACCTGATGGACTTAATGGATCATGGATTTTCAAAACATGAACAAGAAGTTGCTCATTTAGTAGCTAATTATATGCAAAAAATATTATTATCTACAACCAAGAGCCAAAAATCTATCAACAAAAAGAAAAGAAAGTTAGAATCCAAATTAAACCCTATAGGAACAGAAGATTTAGGAGGAGGATATGCCCGAGACAAAAATCACGCTTATTATAATGGCAAAATTATTTCTGACGCTTGGGGTGGTAATCAGTTCATTTACAAAGGTGACGGCTATGCTACAGATGGTATCCATACCTATTTTAAGGGACGACCTGTAGATCGAGACTAATCACAAAGCATTTTGTTATTTATGCACTCGATACAGTCAAATAGAGCAAATAATCAGACATAGCCCCAAATATCTCATTTTTTTTATGTAGTTTTGCAGCAAAATTCGAATTTATATTATTATACCGGTATGAAGATTGAAAATCAAATCAGTAATGCTGTCCTTGCGGCAGTAAAAGAACTATACAGACAGGAAGTACCAGAAAATATGGTACAGCTGCAAAAGACTCGCAGTAACTTTGAAGGTAACTTAACCTTGGTAGTGTTCCCATTCTTGAAGATTTCCAAGAAAAAACCAGAGGACACAGCTCAAGAACTCGGTGAATACTTACAAGCTAATTGCAAAGCTATCGCAAAGTTTAACGTTGTTAAGGGATTCCTTAACCTTTCTATCGCACCTGCCGCTTGGGTAGAATTGCTGAATGAAATCAATGCTAATCCTAAATTCGGCGAAAAACCCGTTACAGAGAATAGTCCTCTCGTGATGATTGAGTATTCTTCTCCTAACACCAACAAACCTCTCCACCTAGGCCACGTACGTAACAATCTTTTAGGTTGGTCTCTAGCTCAGATTATGGAAGCTAATGGTAACAAGGTAGTTAAAACTAATATTGTAAATGACAGAGGTATCCATATCTGCAAGAGTATGTTAGCTTGGTTAAAATGGGGAAATAATATAACTCCAGAAAAAGCAGGTAAAAAGGGTGACCACCTCATTGGCGACTTCTATGTAGCCTTCGACAAACATTACAGAGAGGAAGTAAAAGAGCTTGTAGCTCAATATACAGCCGAAGGTATGGGTGAAGAAGAAGCTAAGAAAAAAGCAGAGCAAGAAGCTCCACTTATCAAGGAAGCTCACGATATGCTTGTAAAATGGGAAAATAATGATCCAGAAATTCGCCAACTTTGGGCTAAAATGAATTCTTGGGTCTATGCAGGTTTTGACGAGACCTATAAAGCTCTTGGTGTAAGCTTCGATAAAATTTATTATGAATCAAATACATACCTCGAAGGCAAGAAAAAAGTAGAAGAAGGGTTGGAAAAAGGCCTTTTCTATCGTCGTGATGATAACAGCGTTTGGGCAGACCTTACTAAGGATGGTCTTGACGAGAAATTGTTGCTTCGCTCTGATGGTACTTCTGTATATATGACTCAGGATATCGGTACTGCCGATATGCGTTTTTCAGACTTCCCTATCGACAAGATGATCTACGTAGTTGGTAATGAGCAGAATTATCACTTCCAGGTACTCTCTATTCTCCTCGACCGTCTAGGCTTCAAGTGGGGTAAAGACTTGGTACATTTCTCTTATGGTATGGTAGAATTGCCAAACGGTAAAATGAAGAGCCGTGAGGGAACTGTTGTTGATGCCGACGATCTGATAGCAGAAATGGTGAAAGACGCTCGTGAGACATCTGACGAATTGGGCAAGTTTAAAGATATGACAGAGGAAGAAAAGAATGAAATAGCTCGTATCGTTGGTATGGGTGCTCTAAAATACTTCATTCTCAAAGTTGATGCTCGAAAGAATATGCTATTCAACCCTGAAGAGAGTATCGATTTTAATGGTAATACAGGTCCATTCATTCAGTACACCTACGCCCGTATTCGCAGTATCATGCGTAATGCTAAAGAGCAAAATATCAATATACCTGCATCTCTAAGTGATAATGCTCCTCTGAATGAAAAAGAGATTGAGTTAATCCAAAAGATGAACGACTTCTCTGCTGCTGTTGCTGAAGCTGGCACAAACTACTCTCCAAGTGGTATTGCTAACTACTGCTACGAACTGACAAAAGACTTCAACCAGTTCTATCATGACTACAGTATTCTGAAGGCTGATACTGAGGAAGAAAGAGTAACCCGTCTGGTCATCGCTGAAAACGTAGCAAAGATTATCAAAAATGGTATGGAACTCCTTGGAATTCAAGTTCCAGAGAGAATGTAATCAGACATTATAAATGGCAAACGACAAACTGATTAATCCACCAGACTGGCGACAAGATACGGTATTACCTATTCCTAATGAGGTTAAAGCCAATGCCTGGGCAGTAGATGCCGCTTGCAGTGGCAACCCTGGTCCCATGGAATATCAAGCTATCGACCTGACAACAGGTGCTCGGGTATTCCATTTTGGTCCGACTCATGGCACCAATAACATTGGAGAGTTTCTAGCCATTGTACATGCCTTAGCCCTCATGGAGCAAAAAGGCATCAAGGATAAAGTAATCTATTCTGACAGCTACAATGCCATCTTGTGGGTCAATAAGAAAAAATGCAAAACCAAAATGGAACGGAATGCTCAGACAGCCCAGCTCTATAATATTATAGAAAGAGCTGAAAACTGGCTGAAAACACATGCTGTTACAGTACCTATTTTAAAATGGGAAACAACAAAATGGGGAGAAATTCCAGCCGACTTTGGTAGAAAATAAAAAAAGAGTAAGTAGTATTTAGATTCTACTTACTCTTTTTTGATATATGAATTACAAGTGTTCATACCAACTGATACGATTTCCATCATACATTTTTTGTCGCACAAGCTGAGCCGAATAAGGAAGAATTGGAGATTTAATACCTTCAGTAATTGTAAATGGAGACGTTTCTATACGAATTTCATCCCAAAGCCCAGCTTCTATGAAAGCTTGAAGAATCTGTGCACCCCCTTCAACTATTAAACTTTGTTTTTTCTCTTGATAAAGATGAGTAAGTACAGAATCGATGTCTGTAAATGCAAGAAAACCTTCAGGTATACCATCTGTATTATGACTTAATACTATCCGTTCTGGTGAAGGACCATACCAGTCACGTACATTCAATTGCGGATGATCACTCTCAAGAGTTCCTCTCCCGATAAGAATAGCATCACACTCTGCACGAAGCTGATGCACAAGCATTTGGGTAAAAGGTGTAGAAATATGCAATCTATCTTTCCCTCCCATAAAACCATTAATCGTCTGCGCCCATTTCAATATAATATAAGGACGATGCAACATGTTAAATGTAAAGAAGCGCTTATTCGAAGCCTTACATTCCTTTTCAAGGACTCCCACTGTAACATCAATACCAGCATCTCTCAACTTCTTAATACCCCGTCCCTGCACCTCAGAGAAAGGGTCTATACAACCACAAACACATCGCTTTACACCTTTTCGAACTACTAAATCAGCGCAAGGAGGTGTCTTTCCATAATGTGAACATGGCTCCAAACTGACATAGAGTGTAGCATCGGCTAAAAGATGTTCATCTTCTGGTTTAACCGAAGCAAATGCATTTACCTCAGCATGAGGACCACCATAAGAAGAAGTATAGCCCTCTCCTATTATTCGATTATCTGCAGAAACGATTACAGCACCTACCGAAGGATTTGGTTTGGCAGAATTCAGACCGTTACGAGCAATTGCTATACAACGGCGCATATATTTTTCGTCTATCGATTTTTGGTTCATACGCTTATTTTTATTATTTTTGCACGAAGGGCAAAATTAAGAAACCCTGGTTTTATATCATGACTTATCAACAAATTTGGCAAAGATTTACTCCCCTATATGAAGCAGGCGAAGCACGTGCCATCACCCGTTTGGTACTTGAGCGTCTTTTTAATATGTCTATGACCGACATTGTTATCGGCAAAGTTAGTGAATTATCTTCAGAAGAAGAGAATGAACTAGAGAAAAATATACAACGAATCGAAAAAGGAGAACCCGTACAATATGTTCTTGGAAGTGCCGATTTCTATGGCAGAACATTCCATGTTGAGCCAGGTGTTCTGATTCCCCGTCCAGAGACAGCAGAATTATTAGATTATATCCCTAAAGTCAATCAAAAACAGACTATTCTCGACATCGGTACAGGTTCCGGATGCATTGCCATTACAGCTTCTCTTGAGCATACACAGGCAGAAGTATCAGCCTGGGATATATCCCCAAAAGCATTGCAAATCGCAAAAGACAATGCCCAACGCTTGAATGCCACCGTAGATTTTCATTTGCAAGATGCTCTCAATGCACCTGACCATCAATCCTGTTGGGATGTCATTCTGAGCAATCCACCATACATAATGGACAAAGAGCGACAAAATATGGAAAAGAATGTTCTGGATTACGAACCAGAATTAGCCCTATTTGTACCAGATCAAGATCCTCTGAAATTTTATACAGCCATAGCACGATACTCTGTACGTGCATTGAAGCCGAAAGGCATATTACTCTTTGAAATAAATCCCCTCTGCGCAGACGCCATGCTTCGTATGCTCCAGCAAGAAGGATTACAACAAAACGAATTGATTCAAGACCAATTTGGCAAATATCGTTTTACCAAGTCAATAAAAGAATGAAACCAATATCAGAACAACAAGCTCTATTCAAACTGACAAAACTTTGCTCACAATCAGAACACTGTTCTCAGGAAATGCTGGAAAAAATGAAGAAATGGGAGCTAGAAGAAGATGCTATCGCTAGAAATATGGAATATCTTATTCGAGAGAAATATGTAGATGATAGTCGCTTTGCTCGGTTTTTTATCAATGATAAAATAAAATATAACAAATGGGGACGAAAAAAGGTAGAACAAGCATTATACCTAAAACATATTTCCAAAGATATATCCGACCCCATCTTTAAAGAAATCGACAACAAGTTATATCTCGATGTTTTACGCCCTATACTACAGAGTAAGCGTAAGTCTATCAAAGCCAAAAATGACTATGAATTAAATATAAAGCTCATCAAATTTGCTATGGGAAGAGGTTTTTCCATGGATCTTATCAAAAAATGCCTAGATCATATCGATGATATACCAGACAACGATTTTTAAAATTACAATATGGCAAGTATCTTAGAATGCATATTCGATCTTATCGCCCCACGAACTTGCTATATCTGTGGTCGAAGGCTACATACCAGTGAGCATGTCATCTGCACCAGCTGCAATATTCACCTTCCTCGGACCTATTATTGGCAAGACCCATATGAAAACGAAATGGCGAAACTATTTTGGGCAAAAATACCAATAGAACGTGCAGCAGCCTTATTCTACTACCAAGGACATGCACCTGCTAGTCAAATCATATACAATCTTAAATATGATAATCACCCCACTATCGGATATCATATGGGAATTATGACAGCACTCGAATTTAGCAAAAATCACTTCTTTGATGATATTGACTGTATTATACCTGTACCCTTATCCTGGAGCCGCAAACTGAAACGAGGATATAATCAGAGTAACGAAATAGCTAAAGGCATACAGGAAGTAACAGGCATTAGAGTGGAAGAACATATCGTAAAACGTACCAAATTTAAGAGTAGCCAGACACATAAAGGCAGATGGGGACGTGAAGAAAATGTACGAGGTCTGTTCAAACTGACGCATCCTGAAAAAGTACGAGGCAAACACATACTTCTTATCGATGACATCTGCACAACCGGAGCAACCATGGTATCATGTGGAAAAGAAATTGCCAAAGCAGGAAATGTAAAAATCAGTATACTTACCCTTGGATATTCCAAAGGCTAGGACCTTTTTATTAAAATGTTAATTACTTTTAACAATACAGCTACGATTAAGAAACAAAATCATTGTAACTTTGCACTAATAATAACATATTATCATATAAAAGGCCAATAAATATTATGGATAAGCTAAAAAAAGTTTTTGCATCTAAGTTATTAAAGATTAAAGCTATTAAGTTGCAGCCAAACAACCCTTTTACATGGGCCTCTGGCTGGAAATCTCCTTTCTACTGTGATAACCGTAAGACTTTGTCTTATCCTGATCTACGCAGCTATGTCAAGTTAGAACTTACTCACGCTGTTTTGGAGCACTTCCCAGAAGCTGATGCTGTAGCTGGTGTTGCAACAGGTGCTATCGCTCAAGGTCAGTTGGTTGCAGACGAGCTCTGCTTGCCTTTCGTTTATGTAAGAAGTAAACCAAAAGATCACGGATTGGAAAATCTGATTGAAGGCGAACTGAAACCTGGTAGCAAGGTTGTTGTCATTGAAGACTTAATCTCTACAGGTGGCTCTTCTTTGAAGGCTGTTGACGCTATCCGCAAGAATGGTTGTGAAGTTATAGGTATGGTAGCTTCATACACATACGGTTTCCCTGTAGCCAAAAAGGCTTTCGAGGATGCAAACGTTAAGCTCGTCACTTTGACAGACTATGAACATGTAGTAGAAGAAGCTGTAGAAACAGGCTATATCTCTAACGAAGATGTAGAAGTTCTTCACGAATGGCGCAAAGATCCAGCTAATTGGAGAAAATAATATACGCAAAAAGACAAACATGAGCAGTACATTTGAAAGTTCTATTAAACAGATTCCTCACAAACAGGAATCTGTTTATCGTACACTTAGCGATATGAATAATATCGGTAAAATAAAAGACAAGATCCCTGCAGATAAGATAGAAGATTTGACTTTTGACACAGACTCTATCTCGATCAAAGCTCCAATGGTGGGCGATATCAAACTGCGAATCATCAATCGTGAGGAACCAAAGATGGTTAAGTTTGAAACAGAAAACAGTCCTGTTCCTTTTAATTTCTGGATTCAGATTTTACCGGTAACAGAAACTTCATGCAAACTGAAGTTGACCATCAAGGCCGACTTAAACCCATTCATTAAGGGTATGGTACAAAAGCCTTTACAAGAAAGCATCGAAAAGATAGCAGACGTTATGGCTATAATACCTTATGAAGATTAACAATACGGATTCAACGATAACTAGACGAGAAGACTCTAAATTTACAAAATTATGGCAAACAAACTTTGGGAGAAAAATTTTGAAGTCAACAAAGAGATCGAACGATTCACTGTCGGTCGAGATCGTGAAATGGACCTTTATTTAGCAAAATATGATGTCATGGGCTCTATGGCACATATTACCATGCTTGAAACCATAGGATTACTCAAAAAAGAGGAACTCAACGTCCTGTTAAAAGAGTTGAAAAATATTTATGCTATTTGCGAACGAGGCGAATTTGTAATCGAAGACGGTATTGAGGATGTACACTCACAAGTAGAGGTTATGCTTACTAATAAACTGGGTGATATCGGCAAAAAGATACATAGCGGAAGATCTCGCAACGATCAAGTACTTGTTGATCTGAAACTCTTTACTCGACAAGAATTGAAAGACATCGTTGAAGCTGTCAAAATTCTGTTTGACGAACTTATTCAGAAGAGCAATCAGTACAAAGATATACTGATGCCTGGTTATACCCATTTACAGATTGCAATGCCTAGCAGCTTTGGTCTTTGGTTCGGTGCTTATGCAGAAAGTTTAGCAGACGATGTAACCTTCCTTCAAGCAGCTTACAAGATTACTAACCGTAATCCTTTGGGAAGTGCAGCAGGTTATGGTAGCAGTTTTCCATTGAACCGTACACTTACCACCAAACTATTGGGCTTTGACTCTATGGACTACAACGTGGTATATGCGCAGATGGGCCGCGGTAAGATGGAACGTAATGTTGCATTTGCTTTAGCATCAGTAGCAGGAACATTAGCCAAAATGGCTTTTGACGCATGCATGTTCAACAGCCAAAATTTCAGTTTTGTTAAGCTGCCAAAAGAATGCACCACCGGTTCGAGCATCATGCCTCACAAAAAGAATCCTGATGTATTCGAACTAATCCGTGCCAAGAGCAATAAAATTCAGAGTTTACCACAACAGGTAATGCTTATCATGAATAATTTACCCGTTGGCTATTTCCGTGATCTTCAGATTATTAAAGAAGTATTCCTGCCAGCATTCGAAGAACTAAAAGATTGTCTTCAGATGGCCGCCTACATTATCAATAAGATAGAAGTAAATGAGCATATTCTTGACAATCCGATGTATGATCCTATGTTCTCAGTAGAGGAAGTGAATAACCTTGCTGCATCAGGAGTTCCATTTCGTGACGCTTACAAGAAAGTAGGCCTAGAAATAGAAGCAGGAACATTTAAGGCTAACAAAAACATTCATCATACTCACGAAGGCTCAATTGGCAACCTTTGCAATGAGCAGATACAAGCACTGATGGATGAAAACATTGCAGGTTTCCACTTTGACAAAGTAGAGAAAGCCGAAAAAGAACTGATTAAATAATCACAGAATGCACTTTTTACATGTCCATAAGATTTGCAAACTATTAATTGGAATAGGGGTTGTACTGTTGTCTGCCAGTTGTGCAGACAACCAGTATGACAACTCTTGTTATTTGATATTCGATAACAGTACAAACAATAATTCCAAAGTTGCAGCGGCTATGACTATCAGTTCAAATGTTTTTGTTACTTTCAGCAAGAAGAGCATTAATGGTAAACCTTACTTTCATATCGAAAGTAATCAAGGCGGTACAGATGATGTAGCTTTTACGTATCAAGATCAACAGAGAGGCTATATTTTTGGCAAAAACAATGGAGTCATTGTAGGTTTTGGTATTTTGGACAATCAATTTAAAGCCTATGACCTTCTTTGCCCTAACTGCTATAACGAGAGTAAATACAGAAATCTTACCGTAAATAGCAACGGACAAACCTATTGCAGCAACTGCAAACGCTATTACGATCTTAGCACGGGACTCGTCGCCAGTGGCGAAGGAGGCAAAGCTATGATACAATATAGAGCTAGCACATCAGGACCAAATGGTACACTTGTTATCAACTAAATATTAAAATTTGTAAATTCATTTGGTAGATTGAATAAATAATCATACCTTTGCAATCGCAAATTTGCGGAAATAGCTCAGTTGGTAGAGCACAACCTTGCCAAGGTTGGGGTCGCGAGTTCGAGTCTCGTTTTCCGCTCAAATTCCTTAAAAGATGGAGCCGCAATGGTGGAATTGGTAGACACGAGGGACTTAAAATCCCTTGGCCAGTAATGGCTGTGCGGGTTCGAGTCCCGCTCGCGGCACAATCTTTTTCCTAAAGAATATTTTATTTTATGAAAAAGATTACCTTTTTATTACTTACCTTTTTTTCTCTATTTCTTTGTTCTTGCGGGATAAAAAGTGACCGTTTTAAAATTAGTGGAAAATTTCTTCACATGAATCAGGCTGAATTTTATATTTACAGCCCAGATGGTGTTATTTCAGGCATTGATACCATTCAGATTTCTGGTGGAGAGATTGATTATGAAATACCTTGCCATAACGAAGGAACATTGGTTATCATATTCCCAAATTTCTCCCAACAACCTATTTTTGCAGAACCTGGTACAAGTGTAACTATCAAAGCTGATGCTTCACATTTAAAAGAATTAAAGGTTGAAGGTTCAGAAGCTAATGAACTAATGAACCACTTCAGAGAGATGATTCTCAATGTATCACCTCCTGAAATGATAAAAAAAGCTGAAATATTTATCAAGGATCATCCAGAATCAATTGTCAGCACTTATCTTGTGCGAACATACTTCCTTGACAAGTCATATCCTGATTATACCAAGGCTGCCGAATTGCTTAAACAGATGGAAGCTGCTCAACCTAAAAATGGATATATAAAGAGAATGACCATAAGTCTTCAACAATTAAAGAATGCCAAGGAGCAAGCTAACCTTCCCCACTTTACAGCCTACGACACTGAGGGAAAAATGTTTGCTAGTAGTACTTTGAGCTCAGCACCTTATGCAGTCATCAATGTTTGGACATCTTCTGATTTCGAAAGTCAAAATCTTCAACGCTTCTTAAAGAGTATACAGCAAAAATCACAGGGAAAACTAAAATTAATGAGCATATGCGTGGATGCCAGCAAAAAAGATTGCCAGCAAACCATGAAAAGAGACTCTATTAATTGGCCTAATATTTGTGACCAAGATATGTTTGATGGCAAAACCATCAAAACATTAGGACTAACATCTTTACCAGGAAACCTCCTACTCAAAGATGGTAAAATCATAGCTCGTGATTTAAAGTCTCAAGACCTTAGAGATAGACTAAATAAGATTTTTCCATAATTTCTTACTACACTTAATAATCCACCCCTATACCATTATATTTACTTAAACAGAAAATTACCAAAAGTGTTAGTTAAAACATATTGTGCTGCAGTAAATGGTTTAAACGTTACTACAGTAACTGTAGAAGTTAGCCTCAACAGAGGTGTAATGTACCACCTAACCGGACTAGGCGATACTGCTGTAAGAGAAAGCAAAGATAGAATATCAGCAGCTATGCAATATAGTGGCTACCATTTCCCAATAGCTGATATAACCGTAAACATGGCACCAGCCGACCTCAAAAAAGAAGGTAGTGGATTTGATTTGCCATTAGCTATTGGAATATTGGCTGCAAATGAAAATATCCCTAGCAATCATCTACATGAATTTATGCTTGTTGGTGAACTTAGTCTTGATGGTACCTTACAACCCGTTAAGGGTGCATTACCTATAGCCATAAGAGCTAGAGCAGAACATTTCAAGGGCCTAATTGTTCCTGAAGACAATGTAAGAGAAGCTGCAGTCGTTAACAAGTTGGAAGTATACGGCATGAAAAATCTGTTTGACGTAATACAGTTTTTGAGCGATAAACAGGATTTTAAGCCTACTATTGTAGATACTCGAAAAGAATTTTACAAAAATCAATCTAATTATGATTTCGACTACGCTGATGTTCGAGGACAAGAAAATGTAAAAAGAGCACTAGAAGTAGCTGCTGCAGGCGGACATAATCTTATCATGATTGGTCCTCCTGGAAGCGGAAAATCTATGATGGCGAAACGTCTACCATCTATCCTCCCTCCACTAACATTAGCAGAAAGCCTAGAAACCACGCAAATACACTCTATTGCCGGAAAATTAAACAAGGGAACGTCACTCATCGCGCAACGACCATTCCGCTCTCCACATCATACAATATCTGAAGTAGCATTAGTTGGAGGTGGTTCTAATCCAATGCCTGGAGAAATCAGCCTTGCACACAATGGAGTCCTCTTCTGCGATGAACTTCCAGAATTTAATAAACATACACTAGAGGTTCTTCGACAGCCATTAGAAGACCGTATCATCAATATCAGTCGTTCTAAATACTCAATAGAGTATCCATGTTCTTTTATGTTTATAGCCAGCATGAATCCATGTCCATGTGGTTACTACGGAGATCCTACACATCACTGTGTCTGTACACCTGGGCAGATACAGAAGTATATGAATAAAATTAGTGGTCCTCTACTTGACCGTATCGATATACAGTGTGAAATTCAGGCTATACCATTTAAAGACCTATCAAAAGCCGAGCCAGGAGAATCAAGTGCACAAATACGAGAACGCGTCATGAAAGCAAGGGCCATTCAGACTGAACGTTTCAAAGATTCTAAACTGATACACTGCAATGCACAGATGACAGACCGAATGATTCACCAGTACTGTGAGCTCGATGCTGAAACCTTGAATATCCTACAGACTGCTATGGAACGGCTTAATCTTTCCGCCCGTGCCTATAGTCGCATTCTGAAAGTTGCACGCACCATTGCCGACCTTGCCGGTTCAGAGAAAATACAATCTATGCATATCGCTGAAGCCATCGGGTATCGCAATTTGGATAGAAGCGACTGGGCAGAGAGAGGATTATAATAGTATGCCACCATATACTACAGTCATACTCATGCCGAAAGTTACTTTTTATCCATTTACTCATCAAATTCTTTGCAAAAAACATTCACGGTACAGAAGATTTCGATGTTTTTGACAAATTCGGGAGCGTTTATACCCAAGTAAACGACTCTATAATAACATATTGCACAAAGAAAAGAAAAAACATGAAGTAAAATTAAAACAGATTACATTTACAGATGGGAAAAATGTATTGGTGGACTATTTAAAGAAAGAGTATTATAAGCCTGGACCAAGTGATGATGATTACCCGTATAGGGTATTTTTCTTCATTCTTTTTGACTCTAGGTTAAAAATCAAAGAAGATAGAGGCTGTGTGTTACCACTGAATCAATATACAGAATCCAAGAAGAAACGTGTTAAACAATATATTACAGGACTACAAAAGACTAAAAACAGATGGAAGAAAAAATCAAGCCAAAAGTGGTATGAATATTCTTTTAGTTTTGTTACAGATGAATACAACTAATATGTGAAGAAAGCATTAAAGAATACCGAATTTTATTGACATAAACTATTTTGTAACTTGCATATTTGTAGGGAGTATGCTAGTACACATCAAATATGCAAATTTTGCAGTATATCATATCTAGCTGAATATCAATATGTTATTCAGACGCAACTTAATTGATTTGAAAGAAGCTTAGCAATAGCATAGGTTTTGCATGTTAAAAAACATAGTGTTTAGGCAATAATAACATAGTGTTTATTGGCACAAATATATGCTTTTACTCATTAATAGCTATATTTTTTCCGAAAATGAGTGTAGAACATAGTAGCAAGATACAAAATAGTCAGACCAAAGTTGAAGATTTCGAGCTAGATGACGATTTCTGGCGGCCATGTTTTTTTGATATTTTATTTAACAGTTTACCTATTATAGATTGTAGAAAGCAGATCGACTATTATCGTTGTGACAGAATACGGTGTATCTATATCATCTTTTACACACTATTTTAAGTGCTCATATAATTCATAAGTAAGCTGCATTATCTTACCATAAAATAAGATTATCTCAATTATTTGTTGTAACTTTACCATCAAAATTAAACTTATAGACAATGAAGAAGATATTTAACCTTGTTGCTGCAGCTATAATGGTTTTCACCATGAGCAACTGTAGCACAAAACAAATGGCCACAACAACTACAGCACCTGCTGTTGACACAACAGCTATCATTCAAGTAGAAGCCAACCGCGAATTTCTTTCTATTGCAGAAGCTCTTCAGATGATGCAAGACCCGAGTGTAGCCGAAAAGATACTGCCCAAATATGGCTATCAATTCAAAAAGAATTATGAAATCTATCGTGTCAATAAATATAAGGCCATGTTCTATAAAAACTGTACACTTCCTAAACAAACTAGTACAGGTGCATATCTCGACTTGCCAAAAGCCCAGAAGAAAGGTACATCTAGCTATGTAGCAATCAGCGAAAATGTAGAAATCGGTGTATATAATAATAAGGCCTACGAGAATCTGGTAAATCAAATTTTAGGAACACCAGGTTTCACATTAGCTCACGATGGTTACGAACAGGAATATAGCAATGGAACTTACAGTATCTATACCTATAATCCAATGCGAAGAATTAGAATTGAAAAAACACTGTAAAAGAGTCTCTAGACCTCACAAAATGAGAGCATTTTTTGGTCATGTCTCTGATTTATAGTACTTTTGCAATCAAAAAGCAATATATCAAAAACATTAATGGAACAGAAGAATTACAAGCGTACAACCGTTACAGCAGCTTTACCATATGCTAATGGTGGTGTACATATTGGTCATCTTGCAGGTGTATACGTTCCTGCAGATATCTACGTCCGTTACCTTCGCCTCAAGAAGAAGGATGTTATCTTCATCGGTGGTTCTGACGAGCACGGTGTGCCTATTACAATTCGTGCCAAAAAGGAAGGCATAACTCCACAGGATGTATGTGACCGCTATCACAAGATTATCAAGGAAAGTTTCGAGGAGTTTGGTATCAGTTTCGATATTTATAGCCGCACTACTTCTGAAACTCACAACAAATTGGCTTCAGACTTCTTTAAGAAGCTTTATGACGAGGGTAAACTCATTGAGAAAGATTCTGATCAGTACTATGATGAAGAAGCACATCAATTCCTCGCTGACCGTTATATCATGGGCGAATGTCCTCATTGTCATAATCCTAAGGCATACGGTGACCAATGTGAGAAATGTGGCAGTGATTTGAGTCCTATGGAACTGATTAACCCATATTCTACCATCTCTGGTTCTAAGCCTGTTATCAAGACTACCAAGAACTGGTATTTACCTTTGAACGAATATCAGGAATGGTTGAAACAGTGGATTCTAGAAGGCCACAAAGAATGGCGTCCTAATGTTTACGGACAATGCAAGAGCTGGCTCGACATGGACTTGCAGCCACGTGCCATGACCCGCGACTTAGACTGGGGTATCCCTGTACCTGTAGAAGGTGCTGATGGCAAAGTCTTGTATGTTTGGTTTGATGCACCTATCGGCTACATCTCTAACACCAAGGAACTTTGCGACAAAGAGCCTGAAAAATTTGGCAATTGGGAGCAATGGTGGAAAGATCCAGAAACTCGTCTAGTTCACTTCATCGGTAAAGATAACATTGTATTCCATTGCGTTATCTTCCCTACTATGTTGAAGGCTCATGGCGACTATATCTTACCAGATAACGTTCCTGCTAACGAGTTCTTGAATTTGGAAAATGATAAGATTTCAACTTCTAGAAACTGGGCTGTATGGTTGGATGAGTACTTGAAAGACTTCCCTGGCAAACAGGATGTGCTTCGATATGTTCTTACAGCCAATGCTCCTGAAACAAAAGATAATAACTTCACATGGAAAGATTTCCAAGAGCGCAATAACTCTGAATTGGTTGCAATCTATGGCAACTTCGTAAACCGTGCTCTTCAACTTACCAAGAAATACTGGAATGGTATAGTACCAGCTTGCGGCGAATTACAGGAAGTTGATAAGAATGCTATCCAGGAATTCAAGGATGTTAAAGAGAAAATGGAAGCATTCCTCGATATCTTTAAATTCCGTGAAGCTCAGAAAGAGGCAATGAATCTCGCTCGTATCGGCAATAAGTATATTACAGAATGCGAGCCTTGGAAGGTGTGGAAAACAGACCCTAAACGTGTTGAGACTATTCTCTACATCTCACTACAATTGGTTGCTAACCTAGCTATCGCCTTCGAACCATTCTTGCCTTTCAGCAGTAAAGATCTTCGTCAACTTATCAATCTTAACAGTTTTGACTGGTCAGAACTTGGTAGCACCGAGTTACTCAAACCAGGCCACCAGTTGGCAGAACCGCATCTACTTTTCGAGAAGATTGAGGACGAGACTATCGATGCTCAGCTACAGAAACTCGAAGATACCAAGAAGGCTAATGAGGCTGCAGCTGCAGCTGCAAATTATAAAGCACTACCTGTCAAGGAGAATATCCCATTCGAAGACTTCGAGAAACTTGATATCCGTGTAGGCCATATTAAGGATTGCCAGAAAGTGAAAAAAAGCAATAAACTGCTTCAATTCACTATTGACGATGGCAGTGGTCAAGATAGAACGATCCTTTCTGGAATCGCAAAATTCTATAATCCAGAGGATCTCATAGGCAAAGATGTTCTCTTCGTAGCTAACTTTGCTCCACGTAAGATGATGGGTATCGAAAGTCAGGGCATGATTCTTAGTGCTGTCAATTTCGATGGCAGTCTTACAGTTACCTCAACCTTAGGCTCTGTTAAGCCAGGCAGTCAAGTAGGATAAACATATCACTCATAAATATAGTTCAGGCCGAATTCCATCATGGATTTCGGCCTATTTTACATCTAATAATTCATGTTTCTCACTTTAGTCATCAGTTTCTTCACATTTATAGAACTCAATTGCGAAAACCTCTTCGACACCCAGCATGATTCCTTAAAAAACGACATAGAATTTACGCCAGAAGGAAGTTATCACTGGACTAAGACGCGATACTGGCACAAACTTAACCACATTAGCCAAGAACTTATTGCCCTAGGAGAAGACTCCATACAAGGTTGGCAATTGCCCGATATGGTAGCATTATGCGAAGTAGAAAACGATAGTGTACTCCGAGATTTGACCAAACGCTCATTACTTCGAAAAGCACGATACGAGTATTTTATCACCCAATCACCTGACACTAGAGGTATCGATGTTGCTCTTATGTATCAACCTATTAGCTTCAGACCAATACGACATTACTCCATTCGTATAAAACCACTTCCAGACATGCGACCTACACGAGACATTCTATATGTCTGTGGTCAAAATCTAACAGATGATACCTTACATATTTTTGTGGTACACGCCCCTAGTCGATTAGGTGGAGAAAAAAAATCACGTCACCACCGCCTACTAGTTGCCCATTACCTTACCAACGCAATAGATTCCATCAAAGCCTTATCAACTCAAGCCAAAATCATAGTCGCTGGAGATTTTAACGATTACTCTCATTCTCTTTCGCTAGACAGCATTAACAGTCATGGTATGATAGAAATATCAGAACATGCTCATGGAGCCCATAGAGCGAAAGGAACATATCGCTATCACGGTCTCTGGGGAAGTCTTGATCATATTATATGCAGCAATAACATGGCTCCATTAGCAGATACATGCTATATAGGAGACTTACCATTTCTACTCGAAGAAGATACAACGTATGGATCTGTGCATCCCAAAAGATGCTATTTAGGTCCTAGATATCAAAATGGATACAGTGACCATTTACCACTAGTTGCAAGATTTAGATACGAAGAAAAGCATAGGTAATATCTAAGAATATCAGTATGGGATTATGAAAAAAGAGTATTTTATTTGTAAAAGCGATTGATTTATTGTATCTTTGCATTTATAAAATTAGGGTTCCATAGTTTAATGGATAGAACGGAGGTTTCCTAAACCTTTGATCCGAGTTCGATTCTCGGTGGAATCACTTTTAATCAAAAGAGGTCGTGTCTGCTATGAAGACACGACCTCTTTTGATATTAAAAACCTCCCTCCAAAGAAGAGGGAGGATAACAATTAAGCTTTTACTTCTTCAACTGTCACAGATGCCTTATCTTGTTCTGCTTCAATTTTCTTACCCAATACCAAGTAAGCAACAGGAGAAGCTATGAAGATAGAAGACAAAGTACCAATAATAACACCAATAATCATAGCAAAAGCGAAGCTACGAATACTGTCACCACCAAGAATAAAGATAGATACCAATACTATCAAAGTAGATATAGAAGTATTAATGGTACGTGAAAGTGTCTCATTAATAGAGTTGTTAAACAATGCTTGGATGTCTACACGAGACATACGATTTTTGTTATTATTCAAATTCTCACGGATACGGTCGAATACAACCACAGAGTCATTGATATCATAACCGATAACTGTCAGAATAGCACCAATAAACGTTTGATCTATTTCAAGTGAGAAACCTATCCAACCATAGCACAAAGAGAAGAAACCGATTACGATAATTGTATCAAGAATCAAACCTGCTGTTGCACCTGCAGAGAAACCAATGTTACGGAAACGTAACAAAATATACAAGAAGATGAATATGATAGCCAATACAACGCTAACAATAGCACCATAAGTAATATCTTTAGCAACAGATGGACCAACTTTAGCACTGCTAATGATAGAACCACCCTCACGAATATCAGGGTTCTTGAATGACTCAACATTTGCTTGGCTTACAAAATTTCCCTTTTTCAATGCATTGAAGAGGATTGTTTCAGCCTTATCATCTTCTAATGGATCAGTACTGTCAATGTTATAATTAGTAGATACACGAATAGTCTTGCCATCTGTACCCAAAGCAATAACACTAGTAGTAGCTGTCTTACCCGCATCTGGTCCTACAGTATTAACAAAAGCATCACCTAAAACCTCACGAACGTCCTCAACCTCTACTGTCTTATCAAGAGCTACAACGTAGTTACGACCACCTGTAAAATCAATACTCTGGCTCAAACCACGAACTGCAAAACTAATAACACAAATAACGATTGCGACACCCCATACAGTGAAACTCTTCTTGTACATACCCATGAAGTTGTAACTAGAGCCCTGCATCATGCTCTTGCTGAAACCTGTATAGAACTTCAGATTAAGCCATTTTCCACTCTTCACACGATTTTCATAAACCAAACGAGTCAAGAATACTGCAGTGAAGAAAGATACTACAATACCAATAATCCAAGTAGTAGCAAAGCCACGAATTGGACCAGTACCTGTAGTCAACAGGATAATACCTGTAATCAAAGATGTCAAGTTGGAGTCGAAGATTGCAGAGAAAGCATTCTTGTAACCTGCTTCAAGAGCCTCACGAAGGCCCTTACCCATACGCATCTCTTCCTTGATACGCTCATAGATTAACACATTAGCATCTACTGCTGTACCCAAAGTTAATACCATACCAGCGATACCAGGCATAGTCAAGGCACTTTGGAAAGAAGCAAGAATACCAAGTGTGAAGAAAAGATTAGCAATCAAAGCACCATTAGCAACCATACCTGGGATAAAGTCATACATAAGAACCATGTAGACCATCAAAAGTACAAAAGCAACAGCGAATGAAATAAGTCCCTGCTGAATAGACTGAGCACCCAATGTAGGACCAACAACATCTTCCTGAACAATATGAGCAGGAGCTGGCATACGACCAGACTTCAATGTATTAGACAAGTCTTTGGTCTCCTCAATAGTGAAGTTACCACTAATCTGAGAGTTACCTCCATCAATTTCCTGATTTACTCGAGGAGCTGAGTAAACAACACCATCAAGCACAATAGCCACAGCCTTACCTTGGTTAGCCTTAGTCAACTGAGCCCATTTGCGAGCGCCCTCTGTATTCATCTGCATGCTAACAACAGGATTAGAGAACTGGTCGAACTCATCTTTAGCATCTGTAATAACATCGCCCTCTAACGGTGCTCGACCGGTAGAAGTAGTTACCTTCAAAGCATACAACTCATAGATATTCTTTACATTCTGTAAGTTTGCTGGTTTAGCACTCCACAGCAAACGAACATCTGAAGGAAGAATCTGTTTAGCAATCTGAGAATTAATAATCTTATTAATAGCAGCTGTATCACGAACGTTAGCATAACCTACAAGAGCTAAACTATTCTGACCTGTTGTCTGAAGAACAGCCAACAAAGGATGTTGCTTCTTTGCTGCCTCAATCTGAGCTGTTTCACTCTTAGGAGCGACGTCTTTCTTAGCAGCACCAGCTAGTTTGAACTTAGGTTCGGCTTTTTTTGTAACTGGAGCAGTACTCTTAGCTGAGTCTTTGGCTGTAGTATCAGTAGCAGTTTCACCACCATTAGCAAAGCGCTGGTCAACCTGATTCAAATAAGGAATAATTTCTTCAGCATTATAAGTCTCCCAAAACTCCAAGTTAGCACTACCTTGAAGAAGTTTACGCATACGTTCAGGCTCACGGATACCAGGCATTTCTACCATAATACGACCTTGCTGGCCCTCAAGCTTTTGGATATTAGGCTGAACTACACCGAACTTATCAATACGAGTACGAACAACATTGAAAGAGTTATCAATTGCAGCTTGAACTTCCGAACGAATAGCATTTTCTACCTCAACATCAGAACTCTGAGGAGAAACCTTACCCTGCATCTGCTGTGTAGCAAAAACCTCTGCCAACTTATGACCAGGAGCAACACGATGATAAGCATCAATAAATAACTTGATGAAATCGCCCTGGCTGTTCATATGCTCAGCTTTAGCGTCTTTCATAGCTTTTGTGAACGCAGCGTCTGTCTTGTGATCAGCCAGTGTTTCAATAACATCTGGTACAGAAATCTCAAGAATGACGTTCATACCACCCTTCAAGTCAAGACCAAGACCAATCTGTGTCTCCAAGCAATTCTTGTATGAATATACTCCAAGATACTTAACAGAATCCTTGTAGTCCTGCTGTGCGATAGGATCTTTAATCTTAGCAGCTTCACTGTCGAAATAGCTTGTTGCAACAGAGAATGAAAGATAAAAGATACTGGCAAGTGTCAAAAGGACGGCAGTAACAATTACAATTCCTTTGTTTTGCATTTTCTTGTTATGATTTTATTGTTTATTTGTTTTTCGCGACATTACTCAATGTAGACGTGCAAAAATACCATTTTTTTCTCATAATGAAAAATTTATAGCGTCTTATTATTTATTTTTTATGGTTTTGGGCGCTTTTTCAACCAACATGATATCGGATAATGGTCTGAAAGTTTAATTTTGTTATCTACGTTACATTGAAATGGCTCCCAGTCTGAAGTGCACATGATATTATCTATGCGCACAAAAAATCCTCCTTTGTGGTAGCTTATACCTGGACCAAATCCACTTTCTATGTAGCAGTCTATCAACTTTTTCACAATTGTATGATGCGTATAGGATATCGGTCCATCATTGAAATCCCCACACAGTATAATACTCTCATGCTGATGATGTTCTATAAATTCAGATACAGCATCAGCTTCTACAGCACGTTTAGCACTAGACTCTCCAAGCCTAGTTATAATAAGTTTTGATGTTGACTTCGCTACATGATGATCCATTTCTCCTTTCATCATCAACTTAAATCCCTTACGCTCATCTTGACTTAAGCCGGTTGTTTCCAAATGATTATTGATTATCCACACCGAATCTTCATCAATTGTTACGCGATAAGCTACTGAAAAGTTTCCTTTTGAAGGATAATTAATACGTACAGAATCGACTATCGGAAACTTACTATACAAAGCTATCGTCTCACTATTGCTTGAACTATGATGTGAATATTGCTTATAAGGATAAATTTTATCAAGCACAGAATCGATATTGGCCTGACCAATTTCCTGACATCCTGCTTCCTGCAAACACAAAATATCAGGATGCTGTTTTTTAATATACTGCAAAATACCGTTACTAGTGCCTGGACTATTCCAACCAGCAAACAGAAACACATTATACGACATCACACGGATGGCCCCTTTGGGAACTTCATGCTTGATATTCAAAGGAGCATATTCTCTTACAGGAACATAGCAAATCAAAAAACCAACTATAGGAATCCATACCTTTCGCCTTTGGAATAAAAGCCAAAAAAAGAGAAAGGTTAAATTAATTAAGATAAAAACAGGAAAAGAAAGTCCAATATTGGATAGTACAGGAAAGCTTACAGGATTGACACGATCAGAGAATCCAATCAAAAACATCAACAAAATGGTGGCAATATTTGCACCTGCCACCATCTGAATTGTTACTTTTTTTAATTTCCCAAACATATTGAGGAATACGTATTATTTACGATTACTCTGATTAAAAAGTTTCTGTTTTTCTTCTGTTGTCAGACTATCATATCCACTCTTACGTATTTTATCAAGAATACGATCGACCTCATCTTGTTCCTTCGCTTGACGAGCATTATACTCCCAATCACTTTCATGCGTACTTGTTTGAGTTGAAGTCTGACTGTTACGATAATTTTCTGTTTTCCTGTTCTGATGTTGCTCCCACCTACTGCGTAGATTGCTAAAAAGATGTTCACCACTTGAACGACCATACATTTGTGAAGAATCGACAGATGGATGACGATACCAGTAACGTATCAATAAGAAGCCGAACAACATACCTCCCAAATGTGCAAAATGAGCAACACTATCACCAGGAGTAGACAAAGCAGAGAATAATTCTATAACGACATATCCCACAACAAACCACTTGGCTTTAATAGGGATAGGCAAAGGGAAAATAAAGATTCTCTCTTCAGGGAAAATCATACCAAAAGCAAGCAAGATAGCATAAACAGCACCAGAAGCACCTACAGTAGTCCACTGATTCAGCACCTCACTGCTATTATGTGCAACTTCAAATATATCCGAAAAAGAAAAGGCAGGTAATTGTTCACTAGCCATATAATAAAGCTGCGCAAATTGTACGATTTCTTGCAAGATGCCTGCACCAACACCAGTGAAGATATAATAAAACAGAAATTTTTTAGGTCCCCATACACGCTCAACGACACAGCCAAACATCCATAAAGCAAACATATTAAAGATAATATGCTGCCACCCTGCATGCATAAACATATAGGTAACCAATTGATATACTTGAAAATTTGGCGCCAAGAAGAAATGTAATCCACAAATATCATTTAAATTTATTCCAAATCTCTGAAGCACCATCATTGCTAAGAATGCTAAGACATTAATAATTAGCAGATTCTTTGTAATTGTTGGAATGCGCATATATTATTTTATACTTTTATCTTATTAATAAGCGCAAAAATACGAAAATAAATCGTGAATAAGTAGAAAACAAAGACCAATAGAGTTTTTTTTCGTCTTTTTTTTCAATTTTCCAACAAATTTGTTTGATTTATCAAAGGAATATTCTATATTTGTCAACAAAATCAACAAATTTAAACCAATTAAAATTGAAAATTATGAATAAGACAGAATTGATTGACAAAATTGCAGAAAAGGCAGGTTTGTCCAAAGCTGATTCTAAGAAAGCATTTGAGTCTACAGTAGCAGCTATAAAGGAAGCTCTTGCAGAGAATGATAAGGTTCAGCTCATCGGTTTCGGTACATTCAGTGTAACTTCACGTCCTGCTCGTGAAGGTATTAATCCTTCTACTAAGGCAAAGATTCAGATTCCTGCTAAGAACGTTATTAAGTTCAAGGCTGGTGCTGAACTTTCTGATGCAGTAAATAAGTAATTTATCAAAAATTATACATAAAAAAGGCAACCCTAAATAGAGTTGCCTTTTTCATTTTTGTATATTGTTAATTATTTAGGCTGTTTGCCAATATAAGCCAAAATACCTCCATCTACATAGAGTACATGACCGTTTACGAAGTCAGAAGCATCTGATGCCAAGAAAACAGCAGGTCCCATCAAGTCTTCTGGTGTACCCCAACGTGCTGCTGGTGTCTTACTTATAATAAAGTTATCAAATGGGTGACGGCTTCCATCTGCCTGTGGTTCTCGAAGAGGAGCGGTCTGAGGAGTAGCAATATAACCAGGGCCAATACCATTACACTGGATATTATATTCACCAAATTCTGAGCAAATGTTACGGGTTAACATTTTCAGACCACCTTTAGCTGCAGCATATGCACTCACTGTCTCACGACCAAGTTCACTCATCATAGAACAAACATTGATAATTTTACCATGACCTTTCTTCTTCATACCAGGAATAACAGCCTTTGATACGATAAAAGGTGCATTCAAGTCGATATCAATCACCTGACGGAACTCTTCTACAGTCATTTCATCCATAGGAATTCTCTTAATGATACCAGCATTGTTGACGAGAATATCTATAATACCAAGTTCCTTCTCGATGTCAGCAACCATTTTCTGTACATCAGCCTCGTTAGTTACATCACAGATATACCCCTTAGCCTCAATACCTTTAGCCTTATAATCAGCAAGAGCCTGATCCATATGCTTCTGACTACGACAATTGAATGCGATTTTAGCACCAGCCTTTGCATAAGCTTCTGCAATTGCGAATCCAATACCATAAGCTGCACCTGTTACGAGAGCAACCTTACCTTCAAGGGAGAAATTCTTTGAGAATGTATCCATTTTGATTTTGTTTTAAAGTTGTATAATTGATTATTTTAAGTCTATAATTTCAAAAAAATCCTGATCATTATAATCTAGGTTTTCTCCGCCCATACCCCAAATAAAAGTGTAATTATGAGTTGCTGCAGCACTGTGTATACTCCACTCAGGTGAGAACACAGCTTGATTACCTTTCATCCATATATGACGTGTTTCTTGTGGTTCGCCCATCATGTGACAGACAGCTTGATCATTAGGTAGTTCAAAATAGAAATAGGCTTCCATTCTTCGACTATGCACATGAGCTGGCATCGTGTTCCATACACTTCCTGGCTCCAGTTCTGTCATACCCATTTGCAACTGGCAGGTAGGCAATACTTGGTTCACAATCATCTTATTAATGGTACGCTCGTTACTGGTTTCCAAATTACCTACATGTACACTTATAGCATCAGCCTTAGTTACCTTTCGACAAGGATAGGCGCAATGAGCTGTAGTACTATTAAAATAGAACAGAGCCGGATGGGTTTTATCTTTACTTTCAAACGTTACATCACGATCGCCACGCCCTATATAGAGAGCTTCTTTGCTGGCAAGTTCAAATATTTCATCACCTACTCGCACAATGCCATCACCATCACCTACATTAAAGATTCCAAGTTCTCGACGGGAAGTAAAATATGGTGCCTTCAGTGGACTAATAGCCTCTAATACTAAGATCTCGTTTACAGGCTTTACACCACCCACTATCATACGGTCGTACATAGAATACACCATATTGACTTCATCATCTACAAAAAGGGTTTCTACCAGGAATTCCTGCCGCAATCTTTCTGTATCATAGGCTTTAGCATCAGCAGGATTAGCAGCATATCTTAACTCATAGTTTGTTTGCATAAATATCTGATTTGTTTATGCAAAGATAATAAAATTAATGATGAATGTAAAAAAAGAGTGGGAGAAAAAAAGAAAAAAGTCGAATAGTAAATTCTATTCGACTTTTCCAGGTTGTCCCAGGCGGATTCGAACCACCACTGACAGAACCAAAAACTGTAGTGCTACCATTACACCATAGGACAATCTTTGTTAATTGCAGCGCAAAGGTAGTGTTTTTTTTCTCCACCACCAAATTTTTACGCAACTTTCTTTATTTTACTGTAATCAAATAGTAATTTTTCTTACCTCGCTGCACAAGCAAGTACTTACCATCTATCAAATCTTCAGCTGTTACAGCCTGATCAAAAGCTGTTAATTTCTCCTTATTAAGAGATACACCACCTCCTTTAACAAGCTTTCTCATTTCGCTCTTACTTGGGAAAATATCCATTCCCTCCTGATTAAAGAGATCTACAGCTGTACCACCAAGTTGTGATTTATCGATAGTATAGTGTGGCACATCCTTAAACACATCGTTTAGGGTTGCCTCATCAAGCTGAGCCAAAGAATCTTTAGTAGCTTTACCGAAAAGAATATTACTTGCAGCAATAGCCATATCAAGATCTTCCTTAGAATGAACCATAGTAGTAACCTCTTCTGCAAGACGGCGCTGAAGCGTACGGCGACCTGGATCTTGCTTATGCTCTTCTACAAGGGCATTAATCGTATCTTGATCAAGATCGGTAAAAATTTTGATATAACGTTCAGCATCATCATCAGTTACATTCAACCAGAACTGGTAGAAAGCATATGGTGTAGTACGGTTACGATCCAACCACACATTACCACTTTCTGTCTTACCAAACTTCTTACCATCAGCTTTAGTAATAAGTGGACATGTAAGACAAAATGCCTGAGCCTCACTACCCAAAGTACGGCGAATAAGCTCTGTACCAGTAGTCATATTACCCCACTGATCGTTACCACCCAATTGTAGGCGTACACCATAGTTTTGATATTGATACAAGAAATCGTAACCCTGAAGTAACTGATAAGTAAACTCTGTGAAGCTTAGACCATCGCGTGCAGTACCATTAAGACGCTGCTGTACACTATCCTTAGCCATCATATAGTTGACCGTGATGTGCTTACCTACCTCACGAGCAAAGTCAAGGAAAGTAAAATCTTTCATCCAGTCATAGTTGTTTACCATTTCAGCCTTATTAGGAGCAGTTCCATCGAAATCAAGGAACTTTGAAACCTGTTTTTTAATAGCTTCCTGGTTGTGATACAAAGTTTCAGTATCTAGAAGATTACGTTCTTGACTTTTACCAGAAGGGTCACCTATCATACCCGTAGCACCACCTACCAAGAGGTAAGGCTTATGGCCACAACGCTGCAAATGACGAAGCATCATAATACCACAAAGGTGACCGATATGAAGAGAATCAGCAGTAGGGTCTGTACCCAGATAAGCTGATGTCATATTCTCCATCAAATACTCTTCAGTACCAGGCATGATCTGAGCCAGCATACCACGCCATTTCAGTTCTTCTACAAAGTTTTTCATTTAAACTAATTTTTGAAGCCCGTTAAGGCTATATTATCTATCAATTGTCGGGGCGCCTGTAGAGGACAACTTACGGCACTGGATCATAACCACTGCCACCCCATGGATTACATCTTAAGATTCGCCAAATAGCAAGCACCAACCCCTTAATTGGACCATGCTTCAGCAAAGCCTGCCTTGCATATTCCGAACATGTTGGTGTAAACCGACACGAAGGTGGTGTATATGGAGTTATGAATTTTTGATAAAATAGAATTGGCAACAACAAAAGTCTTACCAGCCCTAATGATATATAGTGTACTATCTTTTTCAAGATATTCATAAACTTTCACCTATACGATGCAATAGATTTTTCATTTTATACTCCACCAATGATGAAGGTGCCAATTCATCAGAAAGCCAAATAAAAGCCATTGCCAACTTTTTATCAGTCTTTTTCTCCATTTCTTTCCAGACGATATCCTTATTCTTTCGATAAGCTTCTCGTACTTGTCGCTTCACGCGATTACGCTTTACAGCTCGCTTAAAGCATTTCTTGGGTACACTAATCAGGAAATTTACCTGCATGTCGCCCTCTGCTCTATCAAATTGTCGGTATACAACTCTTAAGGGGTAAGCAGACATCGATTTGCTTTCCCCATGTACAAAGAGTTGTTCCAACAGTTTCAAACTGCATATCCGCTCTTCTTTACACAATGTAAATGCTTCGGATTCTGCCATAATTATTTACCTTCCTTCAAAAATGCCTTCAACGCACTACTCATAGATGGGTGTTCTTTAGTAGGAGCCTGCATATCCAAACGAAGACCTTCGTCGCCTACAGTCTGTGCAGTAGTGGTACCAAATGTTCCTATTTTGATATCACCCTGTTCAAAATCAGGAAAATTCTTCTTAAGAGCCTTTACTCCTGTAGGACTGAAAAATAGCAGCATATCATAATCGAAAGCTTTCTTTTCTTCTTCAGTAAAGTCATTACTTACGGTACGGTACATGATGCACTCCTTATGATTCAACCCCTTACTATCAAGCAATGTCTTAACATCATCATTTTGGTGAGCACTACTCATAGGAATTAGGTATTTTTCATCCTTATGCTTCATCATCAATGGTACCAAATCAGCCAGTTTACCTGTATTACCAAAGAATACTTTGCGCTTGCGATACTGTACATACTTTTGGATGTAAAATGCGATATTCTCAATAACACAGAAATATTTCATATCCTCAGGAATTGTAACTCGCAAATCCTTAGCCAACTTGAAGAAGTTATCAATAGCATGACGAGATGTAAAGACTACCGCAGTATAATCTAAAATATTAATCTTCTGCTGACGAAATTCTTTAGAAGTAAGTCCTTCCACTTTAAAAAATGGGTGGAAATCACACTTAACATTGAATTCTTTTTCAATATCAAAGTATGGTGACTTTTCACTCGTAGGCTTAGGCTGTGATATTAAAATTTTCTTTATCATCGTAGTGTCCTAAAAATTTATTTTCAAATAATTACTGATCATGATTAGTGCTCCCCATAGTGCTGCTAAAGGCATGATTTCGAGGGCACAAAAGTACAAAATAAATTGCAAAATAGCACCGATTCTTTTAAAAAAGATACTATAGCTCTTATAAAATGATAATATTTTTACCAAAATGATAACAAATGCCGTATAAATGAACGTACTTTGAATAGGTAAATCAAAATATACCAATAGTAAAACTACAGGAAATAAGAGAACTCCTTCTGTAGATACTAAGAAGATAAAAGACTTGAGCCATTGTTCAGTCTTTTTACTATCAAAAAAGACCCATCCTGTAAACCAATAGGCAACAAATTTGAAGACGTAATAAGCTACTACCACCCCTAGGTTAACACCCATAATCTTAAACTGATCTATCGTGAAAGTATCACTAACAAATGTTCGTGTAAAGAAGAAGAAGTTGATAGTTAAAAGTAAACACGTCTGTAAGACAAAAAACATCTGATATCTTACTTCAGTTGAAGTTTCTGTAATTGTCGTTGTTCCAATTCTTGGCGCAAAGAAAAAATCTTTCACTTGTCGGTAAATGAAACGCTGAGATTTAGAAAAAGCCAATGTAGCTAATACAAAGCAACCTAACAGCACTCCTGTAATCAGATTGTCTGATGCAAGGGTATAAGGTACAGGATCTCCTGCCACGCCAAGACGTCCACCTGGTAATTCCGGATGAAATAGGGGACTTTTAGAGAAAAATGACTCTTTGTAGTAGGTAGGCAAGCTAACAGTCATCAAGCTCTTACCTGGCTTGTGCCCAGGAAGATGCAGTGTATCAGGCCGAGAACTGTAATGTATCTTTCCTGGCTTGATATGAGCCTGAATGGCAGAATCCTGCTGGGCAGGGGTTGCATTCGCAGGCAGCCAACTCAAAATTTGTTTTGGAGTTAGCTGTCCTGAATGTGTTTTATAAGTCGAGACCGACTGTACCGTTTCTTCGCTGACAACTGATGAATCAGCTAATTGAGTCGTCATTTTATAATCCGAACTCCTTTTTAATATCATTTACCTTATCCAGTTTTTCCCAAGTGAACAATTCCACAGACATGGTCTTGGTCTCATGATAGAAACTGGTGAAAGTCTTATTGACAATTTCATTCTTTCGTCCCATATGGCCATATGCTGCGGTTTCTAGATACATAGGCTGTCTTAGTTTCAACGTACGCTCTATTGCCTTTGGACGAAGATCAAACATTGTAGCAATCTTAGCAGCAATCTCCCCATCTGTCATATTTACATGACTTTTGCCATATGTATTAACATATACACTTACAGGTTGAGCTACACCAATAGCATAAGCTAACTGTACCAAGATCTCGTCTGATACACCAGCTGCTACCATATTTTTAGCGATATAACGAGCCGCATACGCAGCACTACGGTCTACCTTACTTGGATCTTTACCAGAGAAAGCACCACCACCATGAGCACCTTTTCCACCATAAGTATCAACGATAATCTTACGACCTGTAAGACCTGTATCACCATGAGGACCACCAATAACAAATTTACCAGTAGGATTAATAAAATACTTAATATCATCATTAAACAAAGCAAGCACTTTCTTATCACAGCACTCTTTTACGCGAGGCATCAGAATATTGAGTACATCCTCCTTAATCTTAGCCAACATACGCTCATCGTCGTCATCAAACTGGTCATGCTGAGTAGAAACTACGATAGTGTCAATGCGCTGAGGAACATTATCATCGCTATATTCTATGGTAACCTGACTCTTTGAGTCTGGACGAAGATAAGTCATCACCTTGCCCTCCTTACGGATGTCTGCAAGAACACGCATAATAAGATGAGCTAAATCGAGAGTAGCAGGCATATAGTTTTCTGTTTCGTTACATGCGTAGCCAAACATCATACCCTGATCTCCAGCACCTTGGTTATCTTCTTCTTCTCGAGAAACTCCTCGATTAATATCATCACTCTGTTCGTGAATGGCAGTCAAAATACCACAACTATTACCATCAAACTGATATTCAGCCTTGGTATATCCGATGTTGTTAATCGTCTTACGTGCGATAGTCTGCAAATCAATATACTCACTAGAGCGAACCTCACCCATAATAACGACCTGCCCAGTTGTATCAAAAGTTTCTATAGCACAGTGAGCATCAGGATCATAAGCAAGAAACTGATCTAACAATGCATCAGAAATCTGGTCAGCCACTTTATCTGGGTGTCCTTCAGACACCGACTCAGATGAAAACAAATATGCCATAATTATCTATCTTTTAATTCTTTATCTTTTTTCGATTGCAAAGTTACTCTAAATCTAGCGAATAACAAAACAAAACCACAAAAAAGGGGTATTTAATGCTTGAGGTTTCGTGGATGATGCTCTAAGATCTCCCTTTTTAAGTCGGAAGTTTCCATATGAGTATAAATTTCGGTAGTACCAATATCCTCGTGCCCTAACATTACTTGAATAGCTCTAAGATCTGCTCCACCTTTGAGCAAGGCTGTGGCAAAAGAATGACGCAAAGTATGGGGCGATATAATCTTTGTGATACCTGCCGCTACGGCTTGACGCTTAATCATAATTAAAATCATCGTACGAGTAAGATGAGATCCTCGTCTATTTAAAAAGAGGTAATCTTCTTCACCAGGCTTAATAACCATTAGATTACGGTCCATCAGCCAGTAATTTACTTCTCTAATAGCATTTTCAGATATCGGTACTAGTCTTTCCTTACTGCCTTTACCCAAGACTCTCACAAACTTTTCATCCATAAAGCAGTTACTGATTTTCAAATTTACTAGCTCTGACACACGAAGTCCGCAACTAAAGAGCACTTCTATAATAGCCTTATTACGTTGTCCCTCCCATTTTGACAAGTCAATTGATGCTTCCAACCTATCCACTTCTTCCGTTGTAAGATAAGTTGGCAAATGCTCACCAAGATGAGGAGATTCTAAAAGTTCTGTTGGATCATCTTTAATATAACCATCGAGTTGTAGAAAACGATAAAATGATCTTACTCCACTAAGAATACGAGCCTGTGAACGGGCACCTATCCCCTTCTCATGAATCGAAGTCGCAAATAATTCCAAATCTTCGAGTTTTGCGTCTATCGGATTCTGTTGATGCTCCTCAAAAAATTCAAGCAAATACCTGATATCGTGCCTGTAAGCCTCCAGCGTATTCGCTGAATAGTTACACTCTAACTTCAGGTAACGATCGAATTGCTTCACGATATTCAATCCTGATTTTTTGTCTTTCTCCATTAATTTTCTTACTTTTGCCACAAAGTTAACAAAAAGTAAAAAAATTATTGTCATGAAGATACAAATAATTAATGGTCCTAATCTCAATCTTCTTGGTATAAGAGAACCAGGAATCTATGGAAAGAGTTCATTCGAAACTTATTTACCACAATTACAAAGCAAATATCCTGATATACAAATAGATTATTATCAAAGCAATATTGAAGGTGAGCTCATCAATAAAATGCAAGAAGTAGGATTTGATTACGATGGCATCATACTCAATGCAGGAGCATATACACATACAAGTATTGCTCTTCAAGATTGCATCCGTTCACTCAAATGCCCTACAGTAGAAGTACACATCTCAAATGTGCACAAGCGCGAAGAATTCCGCCATCATTCATACCTATCACCCGCCTGTTTAGGTGTTATTTGTGGTTTTGGCTTAGCCGGTTATGACATGGCTATCGCTGGCATCTTAGCTCAACAGGAGAAGTAATATGGTTGAGACACAAGGAATCGACGAGTACATTCTCGACCATATCGACGAGCAAGGTGATTATCTCTATCGCTTGTATCGAGCTACTAATATCCATACTGTACATGGCCGTATGGCCAGCGGACATCTTCAAGGCCGATTACTCAAGATGTTAGTTCACATGATTCGTCCAAAAAACATTCTAGAAATTGGCACTTTTAGTGGATATAGCGCCATCTGCATGGCCGAAGGACTGGAAGAAGGAGGCAAGGTTTACACTTTCGAAATAAACGATGAAATGGAAGATTTCACTCGTCCTTGGATTGAAGGCAGTAGTGTGGCCGACAAAATAGACTTTCGGATAGGAGATGCATATGAGGAAGCACCAAAATTAGGCATCATCTTCGATATGGCTTTTCTGGATGGCAACAAGCGCAACTATATAGAGGATTACGAAATGACACTCTCTATACTCCATCCTGGTGGATTCATCTTAGCAGACAACACACTTTGGGATGGTCATGTAATTGATCCCAACTACACCAAAGACCAGCAAACCATTGGCATTGATCATTTTAACACTTTTGTCGCCAAAGATGAGCGAGTGGAAAAAGTCATTCTCCCACTTCGAGATGGTTTAACATTGATAAGAAAGAAATAAAAGAATTGAGGTCGTGTCTGTTTCTTTTGACACAACCTCTCTTTACCTTCTATCACTTTTTAGGCATTATATTAAAATGGCACCACAATCGAAGCATGGCATATTGAGGTAATGTATTGACACGAACTTCTGCTCTTGCCTGAGAATTATCAGTATTCATACTACTATTGGCAGAGTAATCATCGCTACTAAGACTCACTCGAGACTTACCCCCATTAGACAATGCTCAATACCGAGCATACTAAAAAACGCTCCCTATTTCGATTATCTTCGAAATAGGGAGCGCAAAGAAACTATCATCATAAGAATACTTAGTTGAGCAATCTCTTGCTTAAATATCTTACAGGATACCATACAGCCAACCAACCGATAAGAATTACTGTTAGGAAGATAACCAGCACATCTACATAATGCACACTTACCGGATAAGCATTGACAATAAATGAGCCCTCAGAATCACCTAAAGCAACAATACCAAATTCTTGCTGTATTAAGCAGAGTAAAAGACCGAGAAGCACACCTATAATGGCTCCAATGGCAGATATCATCCTGCCTTCAAAAAGAAAGACACGAGTTATTTGTTTATCGGTAGCACCAAGATTACGCAGGGTAACCACATCTTCTTTCTTATCAATAATAAGCATAGAAAGTGAACCGACAATATTAAAACAGGCTACAATAAGAATAAAACTGAGGAAGATATAAGCGATAAACTTCTCGATACTCATAATTTTGAAAGTATCTTCCTGTTGCTCAAACCGGTCCATAACGCGATACTTATCACCAGCCAACTGCTGTATCTTCATCTTAACAGCGTCTAAATCACTTCCAGGTTTAAGACGTAATTCCAAAGCAGAGAGCATTCCTTGCTGACCAAAAAGATTACGGGCGAATTCGATAGAGGTAAGGATATAGCCAGCATCATATTTACTCTGTTTTACTGAGAAAACTACTCCTGGCGATATTAAAGAATCAACCACGAAACCACCATCAAGATTAGACATATCAAGCTGTCCTTCACGCTGAGGAGCATAGATTTTTAGATAACCGTTCCATTTTGCACCAGTGCCAAGATCTTGTGCAAGACGGATACCAATTACTCCATATTGAAGGTTGGCAGCATGGAGTTCATACTCGCCATCACCATAAAGAATTTCCTTGATGTGGGTAAGATCAGAAAAATTATCTTCTACACCCTTAACTGTTACCATGGCCTGCTTATTATTGTAAACAGCAAGAGCCTGGTCTTCTATGGTCTCTGAAGCAATATCTATCTGTGGCAGTGCCTTAATTTGAGTAAGAATCGGATCATCGTTCGGCACAGTTTTTCCTGTTACCGGAACCACTGTAAGTTGAGGATCAAAACTGGTGAAGAGGGAAGCCACCAAATCGTGAAAGCCATTAAACACACTCAGTACAATAACTAGTGCCATAGTTGCTACCGCAACGCCGACTACCGATATTGCACTGATGATATTAATAGCATGCGTACTCTTCTTAGAAAAAAGATATCTACGAGCTATAAAAAAAGGAAAGTTCATTATTTTTTCAACAGTTCGTCAATTCGTTCAATATAATCTAGACTGTCGTCGATAAAAAATCTGAGTTCAGGTACTATACGGAGCTGCTTACCTACACGTTTTCCAAGTTCATAGCGAATACTTTTCTCATTGCTATTAATATTAGCCATCAACTCTTCACCCTTTTCTGAAGGAAAAATACTCAAATAAGCAGTACAGATACCCAAATCAGGACTTACCTTAACACGTGTTACACTTACCATGACACCACGCATCTTACGGGTTTCTGTTTCAAATATAAGACTCAACTCCTTCTGTAGAAGTCTTGAAATACGATTTTGTCTTGTTTCTTGCATAATTCCAATTATTTGTCGAGATCAATATGACTCACATTTACCTTTTCATGAAGGAAAATGGAAGCACTATCTTTAAATTTGTCAGCATTCTCAGTAGTGTAATAATGACAACTACCACCCTTGGTACACTTATGCTCCATCTCAGGATGACGCTCTAGATAAGCTTTCAGACTATCTGCCACATATTCTCCTTGTGAAATAATTCTGATTGAAGGGCTTACATACTTTATTATCTTCGGCATTAGCAGTGGAAAATGGGTACATCCCAATATAATGGCATCAATATCCTTATCCTTGAGCATGAGCTCGTCAACACGCTTCTTTACAAAGTAATCTGCACCAGGGCTATCCATCTCATTATACTCTACCAAAGGGACCCAAAACGGACAGGCAACACCCGACACCTGAATATCAGGAAAGAGTTTCTTGATTTCGATATCATAACTCTGACTCTTGATGGTACCTTCTGTAGCCAAGAGCCCGACATGACGGGAAGATGTAAGGTTTCCGATTATTTCTGCTGTAGGACGAATTACTCCCAATACACGACGACTTGGATCTAATTCTGGCAAATCTCGTTGCTGAATACTTCTCAGAGCTTTAGCCGATGCCGTATTACAACCAAGAATAACCAACTGACATCCCATTTGAAACATTTTGAGCACAGCCTGTCGAGTAAACTGATATACAACATCAAACGAACGTATGCCATACGGAGCTCTAGCATTATCACCTAAATAAAGATAATCATACTGAGGCAATAATTGACGAATACCATGTAAGATGGTTAAGCCGCCATATCCGGAATCAAATACGCCAATCGGTCCAGGGCGCTGTGGTAATGTTATCATAATGGAAACCTTTTTAAAAACGGCACACACCTATTTCAAGGCAGTCTGCACCAAAGTATTGATATCTTCACCAAAATAAGTATCGATATAAGGTACACTTTGCGCATCTGTATTAAGGATAAAAATATATCCCTTCTCTTTTCCGATACGCTGCAATACCTGATTCAATTTTGTTTTCAATGGTGCGTATGCATCATTTTCTGCTTGCTTAAGAAGCCGAATCGATTCTTCCTTAAACGCAATGTTTTTCTCCATCAATTCACGCAATTCATTTTGACGCTTTTTGAGAATGGATGGAGCAAAATCTTTCTGCCCGTCGAGGAATTCTTCATAATCTTTATTAAATTCTTCTTCTACACGCTTGGTCTCTGCATCATATTTAGAGCGAAGAATTTCCAAATTTTTCTGGGCTACAGCATATTCTGGCATGCTCTGAAAAGCCTCCTTGAAGCTAAAGTAGCCAAAACGCAACTGCTGCGCACTCGCAAAGAGTGGCAGCAGTGCTATCATTAGTACTAAGAAATATCTCTTCATTATTTTGTTTTAGCGAGCTGAGCTTTTACTTCTGCAGTTACATCCTTACTCTGTGTTTGACTGATATAAGGAATACCTGATGCTACATCCATGATGTATACATATTTACCTTGGTCACCTACAGCTTTGATAGCGTTAACAAGTTTTGTCGTGATAGGTTGCATCTTATCCTGCTGCAACTTAGACAAAGCTTGCTGATTGTCTTGATAAGCCTGCTGAATCTTCTGGTAAAGAGTCTGGAGTTCTGTCTCCTTCTGTTTTTGAGCAGTAGCATTCATTGTACTCTTACCCTTTTCGTATTCATCATTTTTACGAGTCAACTCTTCCTGCATAGATTTCAAGTCATTCTCATAAGTCTTTGCCTGAGCTTCAACCTCACCACGAGCTTTAATAAACTCTGGCATCTGAGACATGATTTCCTGAGAATTCAAGTGACCAAACTTCTGCTGAGCAAAAGTGCTGAGTGGTGCACAAAGCGCCAACATCAAAATAAGCTTTTTCATTTTCTTATGTTTTATTATTTGTTTTGTCTTTTATTAAAAAGTAAATGCAAATATAGTACTATTTATTGGAATATCCTAATTTATCCAAAACTTCATTACTGATATCTATCTTTGGAGAACCAAAAATAATTCCAGCATTGCTAGCTCTGTCTATTACTAGAGAGTAGCCTCTAAAATCTGAGATATCTTTTACTGCATTGTATATTTCTTCCTGAATAGGAGTTAACAGAGCTTCACGCTTCTTGAAGAGTTCGCCTTCTGGACCAAAATATTTCTTTTTTAGATCGCTTGCCTCTTTTTCTTTGCTCATAATAGCTGTTTGCTTAGCTTTCTTCTGCTCCTGCGACAAAAAGACGACTTCATTCTGATAATTTTTATACATTGTACTTGCCTCTGTATTGAGCGCCTCTACCTCTGCTTGCCATTTACGACTCACTTGGTTTAGCTGTTCGTTAGCTCTTTCGTATGCAGGAATGTTCTTCAGAATATACTGCATATCTACCAAAGCAAACTTCTGTGCATTTACTGTCAACACCAAACAGGCAAAAAGACATAAGGTTAATAATTTTTTCATCTTACAAACTTTCTTTTTTAGTTAAGATTTCATTCTGCTGACTTTCTTCTCATTAAGAGGAAAAGAGTCAGCAGAATGCTTTAGAATTCCTGACCTAGAATAAAGTGGAACTGACTACCACCCTTTGTTAGGTTTATATTATCTTTATCGAAACCATAGGCCCAATCGATTCCCATCAAACCTACCATTGGCAGATAGATACGTACACCGACACCGGCAGAACGTTTCATATCAAATGGATTAAATTTCTTTGTATCAGTCCATGCATTACCACCTTCGAGGAAAGTAAGACCGTAAATTGTTGTATTACCCAATAGGAATGGATAGCGCAATTCTAATGTAAACCGGTCATAAGCATAACCTCTATAAGCGAGTGAACCATTTTCATAACCACGAAGACCAACTGTCTCTTCAGCATATCCTGTAGAATATCCACTCATACCATCACCACCAACATAGAATGTTTCGAATGGTGATTTTTTATTCTTATTATAAGAACCCAAAAGTCCCATTTCAACACGTGTCATGAGCACGAAACACTTCTGACCTCCTGAAAGAGCAGTAAAAGTTCTTGACTTGAACTTCCACTTGTGATACTCTACCCAACGGTATTTCTCCTGCATCTCGTCATCATAAGTAGATGAATATGGATTATTAGCCAAGCTAGCATAATCTTTGTTATCAAACAAACTCCAAGGCGGAGTAAGGGTTACACTAGCAGAGAACTCAGAACCACGACGTGGGAACAGTTGGTTATCTGTAGAAGTACGGTTCAAAGACAAGGTTAGGTTCAAGTTGTTAGCTGTACCATTGGTCATCAGGAAGTAGCTCCAATTTTTCAACATATAACGCTGATAAGACAATTGTGCAGATAAAGTGAAATAATCATCTGGCCAACGAAGACGTTTACCCCATCCCAGCGAGAAACCGATCATTTGTACATACTTATCTGGATCATAGTAGCTCGAATAACTGCTACTGTAGCTAGAACCATAACCAGACAGATAATTAAAATAGTTATTATAGTATGCATTATTATAATAGTTGCTCGAAACGTCGGTCTGTTTACTATAATAAGCACTTACACTAAACTGATTAGGGCGCTTACCACCAAACCAGTTGGTTGAGTAGCTTACATTATATGACTGATAGTAAGAACCATTAGTCTGAGCACCTATACTTAGCACTTCACCATCACCCACAGGCATGATGCCACGATGTTCTTTATTCTTATTGAAAAGGTTACGCATAGAGAAGTTATTCAACTTCAAACCTACACGACCAATGACACCAGTCTGTCCCCAACCTAGTGAAAACTCAATTTGGTCATTACTTTTCTGAGCCAAATTCCAGTTGATATCAACTGTACCATCTTCATAGTTTGGTTTAACATCTGGATTAACCTTTTCTGGATCGAAATGCCCCATAGAAGCTAACTCACGAACAGAGCGCTGGAGTGCATCCTTAGAAAAGAGGTCACCTGGCTTTGTACGAAGTTCACGACGAACCACGTTTTCATAAAGACGATCATTACCGTTAATACGAACACGATTAATATGAGCCTGCTGTCCTTCTGTAATACGCATTTCGAGGTCGATGCTGTCACCTACGATATTAATCTCGGTAGGTTGCAAATTATAAAACAGATAACCATTATTCCAATACAGGTTGCCCACAGCATCCTCATCCTCAGAAAGGCGCTTGTTGAGTAATTTTTGATTATACACATCGCCCTTTTTCATGCCGAGCACCCTAGACAGCTGATCTGTAGTATAAACAGTATTACCTACCCAAGTAATATTTCGTATATAATATTTTTTTCCTTCCTCTACTTGAACATAAACATCCACATGTTTTACATCGTAATTAGACACACTGTCTTTCAGGATATTAGCATCACGAAATCCATGTTCGTTATACTTATCTATAAGATTCTGTTTATCAGTTTTCCAACGCTCTGGAGTAAACTTTTTAGACTTAAAGATATTACCTATCTTACCAGCTTCATGAGTTTTTGAGAAAGCGCCCTTGGTAAATAAGGAACCTTTAATCTGTTTATCTGTAAGCTGTTCATTGCCATCGATAGTAATCTTGTGAACTTTCATCTTCTCTTTTTTGTCCACAATAACATCGAGTATCACCTCATTTTTTGCACTTACATCCTCACGCTGACGTATATCAATTTCTGCATTTTTATAACCTTTGTCGTCGAAATACTTCTGAGCAAGAATTTTCGCTCGGTCAATCATATTAGGAGTTAACTGACTACCCTTCAACAAACCAAGTTTCTGCTCCATATCCTCTCTTTCGCTCTTCTTAAGACCTTCATAATTGATGGTAGAGACGCGAGGACGAACAGCAAGACTAATATGCAGGTACAACTTATCACCCACAATAGAGTCTGCCGCCATCGTAACCTTTGAAAAAAGTCCATGACGCCAATAGCGCTTCACAGCATCAGAGATATCTGTACCAGGAACTGTAATATTCTGCCCTACTGTCAAACCAGAGATACCTGTCAAGACATAATCTTCGTAACCCTCTACACCTGTCACATTGATACCCCCAAGAATAAACGTACGAGGAGTACCCGCATAACTGATATCAGGATTAATGATTTTATCCTGTGCCTGCATCTGTGTACTTGCCAGCAAGCCTGCAGTCAAAACTACTATATTATGTAAAGTATTCATTCTATTTAAAAGAAGTCAATTTATCTTATTTTTTTTGCTCTTTCTGATTAATTTCTTTTTCTATTTGAGCTTCTGTCTTACCGAAACGACGTTGGCGACTCTGATAGCTGATTATAGCCCGATGCAAATCATCTTCACTAAAATCTGGCCAATATGTGTCACAGAAGTATAATTCTGTATATGCAATCTGCCAAAGTAGATAATTAGATATTCTCAACTCACCACCTGTGCGTATCAGTAATTCTGGATCTGGCATAAACTTAGTTTCCATATGCTCAGTGAGCGTATCCTCAGTTATCAAACTGTTGATATCTTCGATACTCTTACCTTGCTTTACCATTTCTATAGCGATTTCACGACAGGCTTTGGTTATTTCCCAACGTGAACTATAACTTAACGCTACTACCATAGTCATAGTTGTATTATTAGCAGTATGCGCCATGGTTTCCTTGAGCTTTTCCTGTACTTTCTCTGGAAGTCTTTCCATATCACCTATCACCAGGAAGCGTACATTATTCTTCATGAATATTTCATCTTCAAGAGAAGTCAGCACTAATCCCATAAGCGCAGCAATCTCTGTTTCCGGACGATTCCAATTCTCTGTAGAGAATGTATACAAAGTAAGATATTTCACTCCTAAACGAGTACATTCAGAAGTTATGCGACGTACTGCATCTACACCAGCTTGATGTCCGTAACTGCGATCTTTACCACGTTCGGCGGCCCACCGACCATTGCCATCCATTATAATAGCAATGTGCTCAGGTATACGATTCATATCTAATTCCTTTGTCATATATTAAATATCTTTATTACAGGTTCTACATTTAGCACTAAAACTATACGTTATAAATGCTTGTAAGACAGAATAACAATCTGTATTCTTAAAGAGGCCACTACTCTTTATACCGTATGGATCGACCGCTCCATCTAGTTTATCACTAGCCGAGAAGTGCATGGCCCATTGCACCCCCAAATTAACACGTTCTGCCAATTTATATTTTACACCGACTCCCAATGGAAAGTTCATTGTAAATGCGCTTGATTTTTCTCCATCAATATCTTCAGAACACTTAGCATAGGTAGTTCCCAAACCAACAAACACAAATGGGGTAAAACGTTTGGCTCCACGATAGTCACGACCTGTTCCATAAGGCCAAAAATTATACTCATATACTAGACTAACGTCAACAAGTGTACTCTTAAACAAATAACCGACCTTCTGAGATACATCATTATTGAAATCAGGATAAAAGGTTTGCTCATTTGCGGCATCCCCCTTAATAGTACCATAGCTGACAGAAAAACAAAATCCTGAATATGGATTAAGCACATATTTTCCTATAACGGATGCCATTGGTCTACTACCGCCAAACAAGTTGCTGTTAAAATCACCTTGATAGCTCAATAATCCTATACCTGCACCTATCTCCATTCTGTACTCAGGGTCATCCTGAGCCCACATTGAGGAACCCAATACCCCAAAAAGACCAATTATCAAGATAAGGAGTCTACGCATAGTCCTCTATATTTTCATACTTACTTAAAAGAAGTTTGATAAGTTTTCCAACCTAACTCACAATGTCTACCTCTCCACACTTGTCCTGAAGCTCCCATAATCATCCACAAATAGTTATTATCGTCTTTCACGAAAGCAAAATTAGTAGTATTAGCAGAGAAGGTATCTGGAATATAAATTGTACGATCGCTTTCTATCGGCCAGGTAATACCATTGTCTTCTGAATAGTAGAACTGTTTACCATCAAAGGCTATAATACCATTATAATAATTCAGAGCGACCAGCTTGGTTGCTGTTGGTAACTTATAAGTTATATCCTTTACTGGCGGATAATACATCCAAGGATCAGAATCGGCACTAGAAGAATATTCTGCCAATTTGCCCCAAACTACTGCAGTTGTTTCATTATTGGCAATACGATTTCCAACTAAAACAAGTCGATCTGCATTGTCTACAGATTCATCAGTCCGCGCCATAAAACTAATATTTGACGTAGGCAAATATGAAGCATCAGTATCTAACAAATCTTCAGACCAACTTACACCATTATCTGTGGAACTCATGATTGCATTACCATTCATGCCATACATTGTGGAAGAACTGTAACCCAGCAATTGTGTTAGATTAGTCTTTGCCAACTCCGTCCAGTTCTGAGCATCTGTTGATGTAAGGATAGTACCTTGATTAAGAATATATATAGTACCATCGTGTGCCATAACATGGTTATAAGCCTCAGCTGGTAAATTTGCAGAATTTGAAATTTCTTGCCAACTATTACCATCCGTCATCGAGGTCATATAAATCTTAAGAGCATTACCATCTGTACCAAAAACGTAAATCTTGCCCGCATTGCATACAGCTTTCATGCCTTCTAAAGAAGCGAGCACTTGATTATCAGCTTTACGACTCCACATAAAGCTGTCAGCCTCTTCTTGATGCACATTCACATTCACGGTATAAGCTGCATAATCACCATTAGTATTATAAACACGAAGTTCACGAGGTACTGAAAAATCTAAGGAGTCAGTACTTGAATAATAAGTCAGCGTATCGCTGTTTATATTTTTAAGCACAATAGTACCACTATTCTTACTAGAAATAGATACTACCGCCATAGAAGCATCTATACCATAAGGGAGGGAATCTGTATTATAGATTTCGTGTGTTAACTGATCAATATAGAAGTTATAACCACTACAATCTGTCTTGACGATAGAATCCTCACCTGAAGCGGTAGTAACATGACGCTTCAATGTACCTACACTGAAAGAAGTAATCGCTGTATCATAGTACACTGTACTACTTGAATCATCATTACTTAAACAAGAAGACAGTAAACATACTGTCAAAGTCAACAAGAGGAAAGGTGTGTATTTCCTTTTCATTTACATTTAATTATTAGTTTTCATCGGCAGAATAACAGCATTCTGCGAATTTTTGTGTGCAAATTTAATCAGAAATATTCAAATAGCCACCTATTTTAATACTTTATTAGGTAAATAATTCATAATGTTATCTGTTTTTAAGTTTGTTTAGTGATTAATTAAAAAAGGTAATACAAAATATATCGTATTACCTTTTATATTATAGTCTACTGCGAACATTCGAGTGAACGAGTGCTATCACACTACAAATAGTTACTAGTGTAAATCCAACTACCATGACTATACTTTCTAAATCATACAACATGAATTTTATTATCTTTTAAGTTTGTATTCTTTCACATTTAAAACTCGTGCAAAGGTAAACACTGTGTTCGAGCACAGAAAATAAAAAGGCTAATTTTATACTACACCTAGTAATTATTTGACTTACATCAAAAAAGGCTTGTTCCAAAGAAGAACAAGCCTATATATAATAATCTAAAATAGAATTTCAGATTAAAGCTGTGGACCAGCTGCGACAAGGGCCTTACCGGCATCGTTTGATGTATACTTACCGAAGTTCTTGATAAAGCGCTCAGCAAGATCCTTTGCCTTTGCTTCCCACTCAGAAGCATCAGCATATGTATCACGTGGATCAAGGATGTTTGTATCAACTCCTGGCAACTCTGTAGGAACCTTGAAGTCGAACATAGGAATCTGCTTTGTAGGAGCCTTATCAATGTCACCAGAAAGGATAGCATCGATAATACCACGAGTATCACGGATAGAGATACGCTTACCAGTACCATTCCAACCTGTGTTAACCAAATAAGCCTTAGCGCCATTAGCATTCATCTTCTTAACGAGCTCCTGAGCATACTTAGTTGGGTGAAGCTCCAAGAAAGCCTGACCGAAACAAGCTGAGAATGTAGGAGTTGGTTCAGTGATACCACGCTCTGTACCAGCCAACTTAGCTGTGAAACCAGAAAGGAAGTAGTATTGAGTCTGCTCTGGAGTAAGAATAGATACAGGAGGAAGTACACCGAATGCATCAGCAGAAAGGAAGATAACTTGCTTAGCTGCAGGAGCAGATGAACCTGGCTGAATATTTTTAATATGCTCAATAGGATAAGATACACGAGTATTCTCTGTAACGGTCTTATCTGCAAAATCAATCTTACCATTAGCATCTACTGTTACATTCTCGAGAAGAGCGTTACGCTTGATAGCACCGTAGATATCTGGCTCAGATTCCTTATCAAGGTTGATAACCTTAGCATAGCAACCACCTTCGAGATTGAAAACGCCTTCATCATCCCATCCGTGCTCATCGTCACCAATCAGTTTACGCTTAGGATCTGTAGACAATGTTGTCTTACCTGTACCAGAAAGACCAAAGAAGATAGCTGTATTTTCACCATTCATATCACAGTTAGCAGAACAGTGCATAGAAGCAATGCCCTTTAATGGCAAGTAGTAGTTCTGCATAGAGAACATACCCTTCTTCATTTCACCACCATACCATGTATTGATGATAACTTGCTCACGAGATGTTGTATTGAAAGCAACACATGTTTCAGAGTTCAAACCAAGCTCTTTGTAATTTTCTACTTTAGCCTTAGAAGCATTGTAGATAATGAAATTAGGTTCGAAATTTGCAAGTTCTTCTTCTGTAGGAAGGATGAACATATTAGAAACGAAATGAGCCTGCCATGCAACCTCTACAATAAAGCGAACTGCCAAACGAGTAGCCTTGTTAGCGCCACAGAAAGCGTCTACTACAAAAAGTTTCTTGTTAGAAAGTTCCTTCTTCGCGATTTCCTTAACTTCGCCCCATACCTTCTCTGACATAGGATGGTTATCGTTCTTATATTCATCAGATGTCCACCATACGTTATCGTGGCTCTGTGCATCATCTACGATATATTTATCCTTAGGAGAACGACCGGTGAAGATACCTGTCATTACGTTTACTGCGCCAAGTTCAGTAACCTGACCCTTTTCGAAACCTTCGAGACCAGCTTTAGTCTCTTCTTCGAACAACACTTCATAAGATGGATTGTGTAGAACTTCTGTAGTTCCAGTAATACCGTACTTCTCCAGTACGCTCTTGTCAAAACTTGCCATTTGAAAATGTATTTAAGTTGTGAAATAATTTTTTACTGTCAGTTTACCTCAAATAAACGTTGCAAAGATAAACAAAATGTATTGATTAACAAATTATAAAGTGACAAAAATACATATTTTGACTTTTTTATAGGTTAAAGAAGTTAAAAACCTATTTTATAAAAAGATATTTGTAATTTAGACTTTGCAAAAATTGAGACCTTTTTCATATCTTTGCACAAAAATCAATAAAAAGCGAGATGAAAGTTATTAATTTCAGTGAAAGCAACTCTATTATTAACCAGTATATGGCCGAAATTAGGGATGCTGAATATCAGAAGAATCGTTTATTATTTCGTAACAACATTCAACGTGTTGGGGAGTTTGAAGCTTTTGAAATTTCAAAGACATTAAACTATGAGAATAAAGATATCAAGACCCCATTAGGTATTGCCCAGGTCAACATTCCTACCGACAAGATTGTTTTAGCTACCATTTTCCGTGCGGGACTTCCTTTCCACAATGGTTTTCTTAATGTATTCGACCACGCAGGTAATGCTTTTGTCAGTGCTTATCGTGAATATGTCGACGAGGCACATCACGAAGTTGGTGTCCATGTAGAATATTTGGCTACACCAAGCATCGATGAAAAGACTCTAGTTATTGCAGACCCTATGCTCGCAACAGGTAGCAGTATGGAATTAGGATACAAGGCTTTTCTTACTAAGGGTACTCCAAAACGCATCCATGTTGCTTGCGTTATTGCTACACCTGAAGGTATCGAGCATATCAAGAAAACTTTCCCTGAAGAGAAGACTACCATTTGGTGTGCTGCTATTGACCCAGGTATGAACGAGCACAAGTATATTGTACCAGGATTTGGAGACGCAGGAGACCTTTGTTATGGCGATAAAATCTAAAGGTAAATATAATATAAACAAGAAGTGTCAATATGAAGTAACCACCAAACGTCATTTTAATTTTCTAAGTTTACTTCATTTTGACACTTCTACTTTTTAATAATGGAAAGAACTTCCACCTAAGAACTCTCTTAAGAGAGAGGTTGGAGGCAAGTTATTGTAAGGTATCGTTCGGAAATAGCGCAAGAATTTACGCAGACGATACGCCTCAGAATACTCATCACAATTTTCAGGAACCTGTGACAACAGCGAATCTGCCTGTATTTTAAGAACAGGAAGCTCATAAAGCATTGCCGTATTAAACATGATATCAGCATTTTCCTGAAATGGAAATATCCACTTGTTTTCACCTTTACGAACAGAAGGCCATCTATGAATAGTTTCAGCAGCTCCTACTCCCCTATATTTGTAGTCTCTGATAATTCTGCGCAATAGACGATTATCTGTATTTGGAATATAGTTATGATCATCAAGGAGAACTGTTGTTAGTGCCGATGCATAAACCCGATACTTTAAAGCATTAGGAATCTGACTCGTCAATTCAGGATTAAGAGCATGAATACCTTCAACAACCAAGACATTATCTGGTTCCATCTTCAGTTTTCTACCACTCTTCTGACTTTTGCCCTGTTGAAAATTATATTTTGGCAATTCCACTTCTTCACCTTTAAACAACGCATTAAACTGCTTGTTAATCAAATCTAAATCGAGGGAATAAATACTCTCATAATCATATTCTCCATTTTCATCCTTAGGCGTTTTAACACGATCCACAAAGTAATCATCAAGAGATATCATTAATGGTTTTATACCATTAGCCATAAGCTGCACTGCCAATCGTTTACATGTAGTAGTTTTACCCGAAGAAGAAGGGCCAGCCAACAATACTAGTTTTATATTTTTATTATCAGCTATCTGATCCGCAATCTGTACAATTTTCTTTTCCTGAAGTGCTTCAGAAACATTAATCATCTGCGTTTCCTCACCATTTTTTATCACTTCATTAAGATCACCAACAGTTCTTACACCTATTATCTTTTGCCAGCGATGATGCTCTTTAAAAATTTCAAACATCTTATCCTGACGAGTTATCTCAGGCAACTCTCCCGGTTTTTTTAACGAAGGAATACGAAGGAGCATTCCATCATAATAAGGTTCTAGACCAAAAAGATATAAATCTTTAGTATTTGGCAACAATGAGCCATAATAATAGTCTACATAATCATCAATAGAATAATAAGTGGTATAAAGACGCCCTACACTTGATAGTAATTTAGCCTTGGCCTTATCGCCCTTATCACGAAACATACGATAAGCCTCTTCTGTAAGAACCTCATGATGCTTTACCGGAATACCAGCATCGATAATTTCTTGCATACGTTGTCGAATACGTGCTACTACCTCAGGAGTTATCGGCTGTTCCATTTCAACATCTACATAATACCCATTGCTAACTGGAATATCAATGATGACAAGACTGATAGGATAAAGGTCATGAACAGCTTTGCACAATACAAAAAAGAGAGTACGCGCATAACTTCTCGATCCTGAAGCGGAATACATATCCTGAAATTCGATATCCTTAGAATGATAAAGTTGGAAATCAAGACCTTCTACTTTGTTATTTACTTTTGCACTAATCGGACCATAGTCCATTTTTAAATTAAATTGACGAAAAACCTCAGAAAGTGAACTGCCGATTGCGACATTCTGAGTTTTTTTATTATTTTTGCAACGAATTTGAATTGTTTGTTTCTCTTCGGTCATAGCTTTTATATAGTTAAAATCGGAGTCAAAGATAACAAATTCCACAAAAAGTTACAAAGATATCGCATTAAAAAAATACAATATATGACGATTCTCTTTTTAAAGATTGTAGGAGCAATAGCTCTCCTCATTTATGGTATGAAGGTTATGAGTGAAGCCCTACAGAAGTTGGCTGGTCCACAACTACGCCACGTACTAGGCGCCATGACTACCAACCGTGTATCGAGCGTTATTACAGGTATGTTTACTACTGTTGCGGTCCAATCTTCTACAGCAACAACAGTAATGACAGTATCCTTTGTAAACGCAGGTTTGCTTACCTTAGTTCAGGCTATAGCAGTCATTATGGGTGCCAATATTGGCACAACATTGACAGCATGGATTATGTCTGCTGGTTTTTCTTTTAAAATAAGCAATTTTGTATGGCCAGTATTTCTGATAGGCCTCCTGCTCATTTATTCTAAGAAACGTCGATATATTGGCGACTTCCTTTTTGGTATGTCCTTTTTATTTCTTGCACTTTCTACATTGGGCGAGACACGTATTCCACCAGAACAACTGAGTATACTCAAAGATTTTTTTGCAAGTTGCGACCCTAATAGTTTCGGAACTATTCTACTTTTCCTATTCTGTGGATCCATATTAACCTTCACTTTGCAAAGTTCTGCAGCCCTTATGGCAATTACAATGATGCTGTGTACTCAGGGTGGACTACCAATTTATTTGGGTATTGCATTAGTGTTGGGCGAAAATATCGGTACAACCATCACTGCCAATCTTGTTGCATTAACTGCTAATACAGAAGCACGTAGAGCTGCTTTTGGACACTTATTTTTTAATTTGTTTGGTGTAGTCTGGGTACTCTGTGTATTCAAACTCTTTATCAACTTTGCTTGCAGTTTTGTCGGATTTAACCCAACTACCAATATAGCACCAGCTGCAACCCAGCTAACATTTGCACTAGCCGCATTCCACACTTGCTTCAATGTTACAAACACAATTATCCTGTTGCCATTTGTTAAACAGGTATCCGATATTTGTTGCTGGGTATGGAAGCCAAAACCAAACAAGGATGATGACGATTTTCGTTTGCGTTTCATCCAAGCAGGTATCATGAAGACACCTGAGCTTAGTATTTTAGAGGCACAGAAAGAAATCCACAGTTTCTCTGAGCGTATCCAACGTATGTTTGGTATGCTCAGTCAGTTGATTGGAGAGAAAAACGAAAATAAATTCAATAAAATTTTTACTCGTATAGAAAAGTATGAAAGCATCGCTGACAATATGGAACTTGAAATCGCAAATTACCTTGATCATGTGAGCGATGCTCACTTAAGTGATGACACGAAAGGTAAAATTCGAGCTATGCTCCGTGAAATCAGTGAAATTGAAAGTATTGGTGATGCTTGCTATAACATTGCACGTACTTTAAATAGAAAGTTCTCTGGAAAAGAGGACTTTACAGATAAACAATACGAACATATCCATCAGATGTTTGCACTGACGGACGATGCTCTGAGCGAAATGAATAGTATGCTGAATGGCCATCGCGAAGACTTTGATCCTAACCGTTCATTCAACATAGAAAACGAGATAAACAATTATCGCAACCAACTGAAAAATCAAAATATCAACGATGTAAATAGCCACGCATACACATATACTGTAGGAACCATGTACATGGACATCATTCAGGAATGCGAAAAACTTGGAGACTATGTAGTTAACGTTGTTGAAGCAAGAATGGGTACAAGAAAGCCGGAAGCTTAAATAGAAACACAACAATATAACATATTTAAACAGGCTTGAGCATTACTATGCTCAAGCCTGTTACCTTTATTCTGCAAGTTCACAATAGAAGTGCAATTTTCTAAGGTGTAGTGGTATGAAAACTTAATACCTGAAAACACCGAGGGGTTTGGGGGGCGAGCAGCCCCCATGATAGCATGAACTTGGAATTTCAACAAGCAATGCATAAAAAAGAAAAAAGGGAGACCGAAATCTCCCCAAGAATAACTAATTTTGCATTGCTATGTACAAACAGTTAAACTCGGAGCAAAGGTACACAATTTTTATCTTACTCCAAAACGGAATGAATAAAAAGCAGATTGCAACTGCAATAAAAGTGAGTCCAAGTACCATTTCACGCGAATTGAAGCGTATGTGATCAAAACTATCACTACCGACAATGGTTTGGAATTTGCTTCACATGAGAAGATAACCAAGAGTATTGGAGCGCCTGTCTATTTTGCTGATCCATACTCCTCATGGCAGAAGGGAGCTATTGAGAATATAAATGGATTAATCAGAAAGTACATACCAAAATCAACAACGTTTGAACGCATAAGCCAACAGTAAATTACAAAGATTATGGAAAAAATTAACAATAGACCAAGAGCAAAACTCAACTTTTCAACACCAAAAGAGTGCTTTATGAAGAATATAAACTAAATTTGCACTTGCTTGTTGAATTCGCGTTCACTAAAAATTAACACCTAAAGTTAAATTAAAGCAACCATTACGTGTGTTATCAAAATCATCTTTGCCTATATTGGCCAAACCTATATCATAACCAGCCTCCACATACATGACATCGTAACTAAAGCCACATCCAAGACGAATTCCTCCATCAAACCGGTTAAAGGCTGCATTTGCATTTTTACTATTAAAACTATTATATGCTTCACGATTATTAAAATCCTTAATCTTACCTCCAACTCCACAAGCTAAATAACCTCCTAAGAAGGGCTCAACAGCAATTTTGTCAGCAATAGGAATTTTATACTTTACGATCAAAGGTAGTTCTAGATAATTTAAACTATACGAGAAATCTGTACTGTTATAAGTACTCTTTCCTCCCTTTTCTGTATAGTACAAACCTGTTTCAAAAAAGACAGGAGCCTGACTAGACAACTGTGTTCCCACAACTGCACCAACATTCAGTCCAGTCCTAGTCTTATTGGTATTCAACAATTTAGAATCTGAATTAACAGTTGAAATACCAAATCCCAGACGCAAACCAAAATATGTATTATTTGAATTATAAAAATTATAATGACGAGAAGACTGATTAGCATAATATGCTGAACGTTTACCTGGAGGAATCGGCTTTCCATTAGAATAATACTGTGCGTCAGCAGAAACAGCTGCCATGAGCAGAGTCATTATCAATAAAAATAAATTGAGTCTTTTCATAAATAGTCTGATTAAAATGTTTCTGCAACAAATATAGAAACATTTTGATCAGACATAATGGATAAAATTCCTATTTGAAATAGGAAAATCCCTATTCTGAAAGTATCGAGACTAAATCGCGCATACCTTCAGAAGCCCCTTTCAGAATCTGCTTGATACTGAGTCGACCTTCTGTAATAACAGGATTAGGGTCTATCAAATAGATAGGTGTACCACGGTGTGTATACTGCACCAATCCTGCTGCTGGATAAACATTAAGAGAGGTACCAATAACCACAAATATATCAGCTTTCTGAGCCTCTTCAATAGCAGGTTCTATCATCGGAACAGATTCTCCAAAGAAAACTATAAAAGGGCGTAATAGCGAACCATCAGCTGCTCTAGTCCCCGGTTCAACATCCGAGTGTTCTTCTGTCATAGTCTGTATATATTCTGGATTATAAGGATCATCACTAGAACAGACCTTGGTCAATTCTCCATGTAGATGAATCACATGACTTGAACCTGCTTTTTCATGCAAATTATCCACATTCTGGGTTATCACAGATACTTCATAGTCCTTCTCCAATTGCTGTATTAACTTATGTCCCTCATTCGGGAGAGCAGACCAAAGTTTTTTACGCAACATATTATAAAAATTTGTCACAAGAGTTGGATTGGCCTCCCAACCTTCGTGAGAAGCCACTTGTTCTACAGGATAGTTTTCCCACAAGCCATCATTACCACGAAATGTCTTGAAACCACTTTCTACAGACATTCCTGCACCAGTTAAAAAAACAATTTTTTTCATATCTATTGTGGCTAAGATTGAATAAGAATAAATAGTTTTACACAAATTTAGTAAAAAATCGTCAAATGAACACCTTTTGCGGAAGAAAAATAGTATCTTTGCCGAAATTAAACCAAAAAGGAAATATTTAGAATGGACAATTTAAGTTATGCTCTCGGCATCGGTATTGGCCGTCAGCTTGCACAGATGGGTGCAGAAAGTTTGAATATTGATGATTTTGCTCAAGCTATCAAGGATATTATCGCAAACCAGGAATTAAAAGTTTCAGAGCAAGAAGCTCAGACTTTAGTTCAAAATTTCTTTGAAGAACAGGAAAAGAAAGCTCAAGCAGCAGCCGCTGAAAAAGGAAAAGCTGCCAAAGAGGAAGGTGAGAAATTTCTCGCTGAAAACAGCAAAAAGGATGGTATCATAACACTACCTTCAGGTTTGCAGTATCAAGTAATCCGTGAAGGAAATGGTAAAAAGCCAAAGGCTACTGACCAGGTAGAATGCCATTATGAAGGAACTTTAATTGATGGTACTAAGTTCGACAGTTCATACGATCGTGGCCAAACTGCAACATTCCCTTTAAATCAAGTTATCGCAGGTTGGACAGAGGGTCTTCAATTAATGCAAGAAGGCGCCAAGTATCGTTTCTTTATTCCTTACACGCTGGGTTACGGCGAGCGCGGTGCAGGTGCTTCCATCCCACCATTTGCAGCTTTGATCTTTGATGTAGAGCTTGTGGCTGTTAAATAAGAAAAATTAATAATCAAATAAGGAAATGAAAAAAGTATTTATTGGAGCTTTCATAGCTCTTTATGCTGCAACATTCGTAGGTTGTGGCAATTCTACTCCTAAGGCAGACCTTAAGAATGATGTAGATACCTTAAGTTATGCCATGGGACTCGCTCAGACTCAAGGTCTGAAAGATTTTTTGGTACAGCGTATGGGGGTTGATACCACTTATATGGACGAATTTATCAAGGGGCTTAACGATGGTGCCAACGCTGGTGACGATAAGAAGAAAGCCGCTTATTACGCTGGTATCCAGATTGGTCAGCAGATTAGCCAGCAGATGGTTAAGGGTATTAATCACGAAGTATTCGGTGATGACTCTACCAAGACTATCTCTATGAAAAACTTCCTCGCAGGTTTTATTACAGGTACAACTGGTAAAAAAGGTTTGATGACTGTAGAGGAGGCTGGTCAAATTGCTCAGAGGAAGGCTATGGCTATCAAGGCCAAAAATATGGAAAAACAGTATGGTTCCAATAAGGCAGCTGGCGAAAAATTCCTCGCTGCTAACAAGAAGAAAGCTGGCGTAGTTACTTTACCTTCAGGCGTACAGTATAAAGTAATCAAAGAGGGTAATGGACCTATGCCAAAAGATACCTCTATGGTAACTGTAAATTATGAAGGACGTACTATTGAAGGAAAGGTATTCGACAGCTCATACAAGCGTGGTGAGCCTGTTCAACTTCGTGCCAATCAGGTAATCAAGGGTTGGACTGAAGCGCTTATTCACATGCCTGTTGGCTCTGTTTGGGAAGTTTATATTCCCCAGAATCTTGCTTATGGCGACCGCGAGCAGGGTAACGATATCAAACCATTCTCTGCACTTATCTTCAAGATTGAATTGGTATCTCTTGGTGGTAAATAATTTACATCAAGTAAAATAGAATAAAAGGGACATAGTTCATTGGGCTATGTCCCTCATACGTTATAATAACTGACTAAAATGAATAAGACTTTATTATTAGCACTAATACTACTGACAAGTAGTACAACAACCTTTGCAGGTAACAAAAAGGACAAAAAAAATAATAAACAAGAAGTCATTGCTCCTTTAGCACTAACCAATCAGAGTGACTCTGCCAGCTATGCTGTTGGTATGCAGGCCACAGAAGGTCTGGTTGAATTTCTAAAGCAAAGTTACAAGATAGATACTGCATATATGGCTGATTTTATCCGAGGTATGCATGATGCACAAACTCACCTAAACACCCCCCAAGGAAATGCTTATGAAGCAGGTTGTGAAATTGCGAGAATGGCTCAAAGTAGAATCATTCCTAGCATTCAGGAAAGAGAACTGAAAGGTACAAATATCACTTTAAATGAAAAAGCTTTCACTAACGGTTTTATCGCTGCATTAGCAAAAGACACAACTATCTTTACTAATACGAAAGCAGCAGCAGACTACAAACAAGATATCCTGGCAGGTGAAGGTATTAAATGGCTGACAGAAAATGCCAAGAAGCCAGGTGTCAAGATTACTCCTAGCGGATTACAGTATAAAGTACTTGTACAGGGTACAGGAGAGACACCTAAAGCTGATGAAGAGTGTGTTGTCAAGTATGAAGGCAAATTGATTAATGGTACCATATTTGACAGTTCTTACAAGCGCGATCCACAGACAAGCGAATTCCGTCCTAATCAGGTGATCAAAGGTTGGCAAGAAGCACTATGCATGATGCCTGTAGGTAGTAAATGGGAACTTTATATTCCACAAGAATTAGCATATGGCTCTCGAGCTATGGGTAATGATATCCCAGCATATTCAACTTTGATTTTCACCGTAGAGCTGGTTGATATTCGCCATAACGAAGAAAAAAAGGTTGAACCTGCGAAAACAAAAAACGAAAACAAAACGAAAAGCTCGCCAAAAAGCACACTAAAAGTCTCAAAAAAGAAGTAATTCTTAATAAAGACGGTATAAAATAACAAAATGTACGAAGATGAGCAACATTTTCGTACATTTTATTGCTTATATCAATTAAAATACCTACATTTGCTGAAACATCGAAACCTTTTGATAATTTTGAAGAAATATTAATCATCAGTAAATATGGATAAAATTGATAATCTCGACAAGAAAATTTTAAATATTTTGTCGAAGAATGCACGCATCCCTTTCAAGGACGTAGCCGCAGAATGCGGAGTATCTCGTGCTGCTATCCATCAACGAGTACAGCACTTGATTGACAATGGTACCATCACAGGCAGTGGATTTGACGTAAACCCAAAAAGTCTGGGATATTCTACTTGTACTTATGTAGGATTAAACCTGGAAAGAGGAAGTATGTACAAAAAGGTGGTTGAAAAGCTGATCAACATTCCTGAAATTATCGAATGTCACTTCACAACAGGTCCTTACACTATGCTACTTAAACTTTATGCACAGGATAATGAGCAATTAATGGATCTTCTGAACAATAAACTTCAGACCATTCCTGGTGTTGTAAGTACCGAAACATTGATTTCTCTCGAACAAAGTATTAAGAGAGAAATTCCAGTTCACATTGAGGACGAGGTTAAAAAATGAGAAACTTTAATTTGGAATCATATCTAGACAAGATATATTCCACTTTCCCTGAGACCAACCATCAACCGATGATTGGTCTCACTGCTGATTATAGCGATATAGACACAACTATACGTAGTGTATATTACCGACAAGTTGTGGCAGCTGGAGGAACTCCTATTCTTATTCCCCCTATAACGGATAAGAACACTATCATCAATACACTAGAACATCTTGATGGTCTCATCCTTACAGGTGGAGGGGATCATAATCCATTGTGGTATGGCGAAGAACCATCTCCACAACTTCACCACATTAATCAAGAACGAGATTTAGCCGAACTCTTGATTACACGCTTGGCTTATAACAGACAAATACCAATATTAGGTATATGCCGAGGCATACAAACCATTGCTATTGCTTTAGGTGGAAAAGTAGTACAAGATATCAATAATACGATAAAGCATGACCAGAACGCAAATCGCTCAGAAGCAACACATAGTGTAGCTATCGAAAAGAATTCTACACTCTATAATATCTATCATAGCGATATCCTATACGTCAATTCTTTCCACCATCAAGCTGTAGAAAAAACGGGCAGCAAGCTCAAAGTTGCAGCCAAGTCTAGTGACCATATTATTGAAGCGGTAGAAAGTAATGAATTTAAACCTATCTTAGGCGTACAATGGCATCCAGAATGGCTTGGAGAAGATGGTCTACCGATATTTAAGTGGCTCATCGAACAGGCCAATCATTTCATCAAAGCTAAAGATTTACATAACCGTATTCTTACCCTCGACTCACATTGCGATACGCCAATGTTTTTCCCACAGGGAGTGCAATTTGGCCATCGTGATCCACGTATACTCTATGATCTTCACAAGATGACAGAGGGACGTACTGACGCTGTAACTATGGTAGCTTATTTACCACAGCCAAAACTAGGTGAAACCTTCTCATCAAAGATTGACCTAGCAGGCATTGCCAAACATAATCCAGCTCTCGTTACACGTTATCCAGGATTACAATTACCCAATCCATCACTTTCACCTACAGAATATGCCGATCTTATCTTTGACAAGATAGAGGAAATAGCAAATAAGAAAAGCGATTATATCAGCATCGCACGTACTCCACAAGATCTCTATGCTGATAAGCGTAATAATCGCAAGAGTATTATGTTGGGTATAGAGAATGGTCTAGCTCTAAATCACGACCTGGCTAATGTGAAGCATTTTGCACAAAGAGGTATCGTATATATCACTTTATGTCATAATGGCGACAATGATATTTGCGACAGTGCACGAGGATGCAATACTCACAATGGTGTCAGTCAATTTGGAGCACAGGTTATTCAGGAAATGAATCGACAAGGAATTATGATTGATTTGAGTCATGCTGGAGAAAAGAGCTTTTACGATGCTCTAGAAATTAGCAGAACTCCAATTGTATGTAGCCATAGCAATTGTAGGATGCTATGCGATGTTCCACGTAACCTTACCGATGAACAGCTTCGTGCTTTAGCATCGAAAGGTGGTGTTGCCCAAATTACTCTCTATCACGGTTTCCTCAAAAAGGAAGGTGAAGCTAGTATTTTAGATGCCATTCAGCATCTAGAACATGCCATTTCTATCATGGGCATAGACCATGTAGGCCTTGGTACAGACTTCGATGGTGATGGTGGTGTTAAAGGAATCGCTGATGCAAGTGAACTCATCAACTTTACCTTGCAACTATTACAACGCCGATATAGCGAAAGAGATATCGAGAAGATTTGGGGTGGTAACTGGCTACGCATTATGACTAAAGTTCAAAGTTTGAAACAATAATGAAAAAGAAAAAAGTTATATTAGTGACAATACTTATCCTTATAATAGCTGCCGTCTACGGCTGGTTTTATACTAGTAAGGACAATAATGCAGCAGACGTAACAGAAGTTGAAGAAGTTGAAAAAGTAAATCCTATCGGTCCTACATTCAATGCCGACTCTGCTTTTGCCTATTGCGCTACACAATGCAATTTTGGGCCACGAATAATGAATAGTGAAGCACACGATAAATGTGCCGATTGGATTGTTGCAAAGTTTAAACAGTACAGTTGTACAGTAGAAGAGCAAAAAGCCGATCTAAAAGGCTATGACGGCACACTACTTAAAAGCAACAACATTATAGCAAGCTATAATCCACGGGCTACAAGTCGTATCTTAATATGTGCCCACTGGGATAGTCGTCCATGGGCCGACAATGATCCTGACAGTACAAACTGGCACAAACCTGTTATGGCTGCTAATGATGGCGCTAGCGGTGTAGGTGTCATGCTCGAACTCGCTCGAACTTTACAGGCTAATGCCAAAAATCCTCAATTGGCATCTAAAGTAAAAAACCTAGGCATCGATTTTGTTTGCTTTGATGCAGAGGACTGGGGTACACCTTCATGGTCTGGTCTGCAGGACGATGAATCAACCTGGGCTTTAGGCGCACAATATTGGAGTACACATCTTCCACAAGGCTATGCTCCACGCTATGGTATTTTACTCGATATGGTTGGTGGACAAGGGGCTCAGTTCTATCGCGAACGTATGTCTCTGCAATACGCAGAACAATTTGTACATAAGATATGGAAAGCATCACGCAACGCTGGATATGGTCAATACTTTCCAAACAAAGATGGTGGTTATATTACAGACGATCACATCCCTGTTAACAAGAATGCTAACATTCCAACCATCGACATCATTCCATATTATCCAGATTGTCAACAAAGTTCTTTCGGACCTACCTGGCATACCATTAGTGATGATATGGATCACCTTGACAAAAATGTCTTGAAAGCTGTAGGACAAACTCTAATTCAAGTCATATATACGGAAATGAACCAAAAATAAGCGAAAAGATAAGGACTACATATTAACTTGGCCAACTTGCAGGTAACAAAATAGTTATCATTACAAGTTGGCCAAGTCTTTTCTTTAATCAGTATCATTTACAATTGTCCAGCCTCAACCTGTCTTACAACACGTTCAGTAAGACGATCCACACCATTTGCATCATATTTTTTAGTAAGGCTTGCACCGAACAATGAAGCAAAGGCTTGATAAAAACCTGCGCGAATAGGACCTAAGAAAGCTTGAATAAGGCTGTACGAAGACGAATTACATTCACGATAAACCAATTTAATCAACAGTTTGCCTTGAGAATACGTTAATTTTTTCATACGTGGCGTATACTCCTTTTTAATGCTTTTCTCGACAAGCTTCATATGCTCATCTTTCGCCTTTTTATTTGGCAGAGTCTGCAGATATTCATAAGTTTCTATAATAATCTGATTCACCTCTTTTGCAATCGGAAGAACCTTCTTCACATTAGCAACCAAACGATTGTAAGCTATACGCTCTTTAGCATTTTTAAATTCTATTGGAGGATATACCCAGATCTTGTTTAATTCTACATATTGTATACTATCACTCCCCATCAATACCTTGCCTACCTTTACCATAGGCTCAAAGGTTGGATTGTCCATATCCACCTCCCGATCTTCTGGCGCTATTTGCTGGTTTACTTGAGCATAAGCTGGGATTACACTCAAGAAAACCATTGTTACTAATATGTAAATTCTATTTTTCAACATCAAAAGCAAAAGTACTATATTTTCTGCATTCAAAGAAAACAATTGCTAAAAATTTGCATTTGTCTAATATTCTCTGTACCTTTGTTAATAATTGCGAATGAACTAATAGTTATCGTGAAGAGATTATTTTTTATAATTACCATACTTTCATGTATGATAACCACTATTGATGCTCAACGGTCTAGCTCTTGGGAGAGCTACTTGGAACAAATACAAGACATGGATGACTTTGAATCCATCTCCTGGGACGATTATACTGATATTCTGACGAATCTATCTGAGCATCCTATCAATATTAACACCGCAACCCGAGAAGATTTAGAGCAATTTCCCTTTCTCACGGCCCAGCAAATTGAAGATATACAGGCTTACATCTATCAATATGGACCGATGAAGAGTTTGGGAGAAATAGCTATGATTGAATCTATAGGATATTATCAACGACAGCTATTGAGTTATTTTGTTTATCCCGGAGAAATCACAAGCAAAACTACCCTCACTTTAAAAAATATCTTAAAATATGGAAAACACGAGATTGTAGGAAGTATGAAAATTCCCTTCTATGAACGGAAAGGTGACAAAAATGGATATTTGGGCTATAAGTATAAACATTGGTTTCGCTACAATTTCACCTATGGACAGAATGTTAAATTTGGGATTCTTGGCTCACAAGACGCAGGCGAACCTTTTATGAGTCAAGGCAACTATCCTTATGACTTTTATTCTTTTTATTTCCAACTTCGAAATTTTGGAAAAATCAAGAATATTACTCTAGGTCGTTATCGCGTACATTTCGGATTAGGCCTAACTATCAACAATGATTTTGGCTTAGGCAAGACTATCACATTAACTACACTAGGCCGTAACAGCAATGCCATTCGTACACATTCCTCCCGATCATCAGCCAACTACTTACAAGGAGCAGCTACCACCATATCCCTACTCCATGGTCTTGATGTAAGTGCGTTTATATCTTATCGAAATATAGATGCAACTCTCAATACAGACAATCACACTATTGCTACTATTGTAAAAACAGGATATCATCGCACACAAAATGAGATAAATAAAAAAGATAATGCATCCACGTTCCTTTGTGGAACCAACATTCGATATTTCAAGAATGGATATCATATCGGAGCAACAGCCTTATATACATCATTTAACAAGCCACTAGCTCCAAAGACGAACCAAATTTACCGTCGATGGTATCCTCAAGGAGCATCATTTTACAATATGAGTATAGACTATGGATACACTAGTAACAAATTAACTTTTTCTGGAGAAACGGCTATCAATAATCTGAATGCTTTAGCCACACTAAATTTGGTCAGTTATGCCTTTAACAGCAATTTATCACTAATCACCATTCAGCGCTTTTACTCATACAAATATTATTCCTTATACAGTCAGAGTTTTAATGATGGAGGGGCTGTTCAAAATGAAAGTGGCATATATCTTGGTATAAATTGGCAACCTTGGCGAAAACTCACCATGATGGCATACACAGATTACGCCTATTTCCCATGGGCTCGTTATCGTACCTCAATGTCCTCTACGAGTTGGGATACTATGCTTTCAGGAACACTCCTACTACGAAAACCGTGGAATATCAACTTCAGATACCGATACCGAGTACGACAAATAAACAATTCATCAAAAACGGCTCTTATCAACCAAACAGAACAACATGCCAAGCTTGCCGTTAATAGCTCATTTAAGACTTGGAACAACACCTTAGAAGGCAATTTTAGCTATTCTAAAGACAACCACAAAAGCTTTGGATGGATGATCGCAGAACGCTCAAGCGTCGATATACACTTTTTACGCTTATATGCAGGTATCAGCTATTTCCATACACAAGATTTCAATAGTCGAGTATATGCCTATGAGCAAGGGCCACTTTATACTCTCAGTTTCCCTTCTTTTTATGGTGAAGGCATTCATTATATGCTCATGACCAAAGCCAATATCAACAGTCATCTCATGGTGTTAGCCAAAGTAGGTACCACTAACTATTTCGATCGAAATCACATATCAAGCAGTTATCAACAAATTAATCAATCCGCCATAACTGATTTAGATATACAGGTAAAGTGGAAATTTTAATATCAACTACAATAATGTTTCCCCATTAAGTACACGTTCAAATTTATCTAAATAGGCCATCGCCATCACCTTTGCATTAAATTGATCTGCAGCATATTCATGGCAGAGTTTTGAAGAATAACTAGGTAGGTTCTGAAGGTGACTTATTATTGCTTGTTCATCACCTAAAAATCCGACTTCAGATGGTATTAACTCTGACAAAGCCCCTCTTGGTGTACCAAAGACCGGAGAACCATAGTAAAGAGACTCTATCAAGCAAAGGCCAAATGGCTCATCCCACAATATCGGGAAAATCAGGCCCTTTGACTGTTGAATAATCTGTTGCTTTTCTACATTATCAACCATACCATGAAAATGAATACGCGGACTTAAAGTAAAGCGAAACCCCATCTTAAGATTCAGACGATATCCACCCAATACATCAAGATGAGCATGAGGAATATTTTTTGCAATGCGTATAGCACCCTTCACATTTTTAACTTTCCATGCAGCTTTGCCTAAAAAATGGAAATGATTACGTGTAAGAGATAAATTAACAGCTCCATACTCATCCCAATCTAAGCCATTGTATACATAAGAGCTGCTACCATAACGCTTGGCATGATCAGCCGATACAAATATCGAGTAAGGAGAAATTGTTGTTCCTTGAGGTAAATTACCATTTATCGTAACAACATAAGGTTGTTTAAGGTTTTCTTCATAAACGGTATCACTAAAATGCACAATATCTGTATCCCCAGGAATCTGCTTACCAATACTCATATTGGGATTAATAGCTACTACTCTAGCAAAAGGACATGATGATCCGGAATGTACCAAAAACGTTACTTGATGCCCCATGGCAGAAAGCTCCTTACCTAAAGCCCAAATTACACGTTCGGTACCACCATAATGTTTTACTGGGAGAATCGTATCTTTAACTATTGTAATATTCATCTATTTACTAAAATTATTCTATCGTTCAACTTCCAAATACAATATCATATTCATGCAGTCATTAAAACCTTAGCAAAAGTACAAAAAAAATATATCTTTGCCAAAACTATCAGCATTACTTAATAATATCATTAAGTATCCGTTACTATCACTAAAGCACATGTAACATCATTATTTCAAGTTTAATTAACATCTATAAATATTTAGAAATCATCATCTCTTCCAAGCCGATTCATTTTATTTTTGTAATTTTGCATACATAAATCAAAAGGAATAGAAATCAATGGAAAATCTTCAAGAGCAATCAACACAACATTATTATAGAAAACAAATGCTCAGATTCATTCTGACTTATTTTTCCCTAGTGATACCGAGCATTCTACAAAAACCAATATTTACAGCATTATACTGTAATGACACTGAGTATTTTACAGATTGTACCAAAGTTATTTATCACGGACTTTCGCTTGATTTTACAATTGCTGGATATTTAATGATTATTCCTGCATTGCTGCTAGTAGTATCTATATGGTCTGATTCTAAGTATCTCAAAAAGGCTTTCACTATATACAATGGCATTACAGCAAGCCTACTGATTACCATATTTTGTCTGAATATCATACTTTATAAATTTTGGCGATTCCCATTAGATTCAACCCCTCTTTTCTATTTTCTTTCATCGCCTAAGGATGCGATTTCTAGTGTCAGTCTCGGCTTTGTAGCCATTGGCCTTTTAGTCACTTTCGTGTTCATTTACATGACCTATTTGTTTTTGAATAAATGCCATTCTCTTATAGCTATCACTCCCACATATAACAATAAAAAGAAGATAATATCTACCGTCATACTTATCATATTCACAGGATTGCTAATCATTCCTATAAGAGGTGGAATAACAGTATCTACACAAAATACGGGTACTGCTTATTTCAGTGAGAAAATGGAGCTTAATCATGCTGCTGTCAATCCAGCATTCAGTCTCTTCGAAAGTATAATAAAAGAAAATGATTTTGCTGGGCAATATCGTTTCATGGACAATCAGGAAGCCAACCGTATCATGAACGGTCTAATTAACACAAGCGATAAAGGGATGAAAACCATTCTCTCTACCAAACGTCCGGATATATACATTGTCATTTTAGAAAGCTTTTCTGATTCCGTCATGAAAACAGGAGCAACACCCCAATTGGCTAAATTAGCAAAAGAAGGCATTTCTTTTGAGAATATGCACGCCAATAGTTTCAGAACTGACCGAGGTACCTTGGCGATTCTTAGTGGCTATCCTGCTCAGCCAACTATGAGTCTTATGAAATATCCTAAAAAGACCAATACCCTTCCTTCTATCGGTAAAAAATTAGCTCAAGCAGGATACGGATTGAAATATTTTTATGGTGGCGATGCTGATTTCACGAACATGAGATCTTATCTTGTTAGCATGGATTTCACGGATATTACTAGCGATATTAATTTTCCTGTAAAAGACAGACTAAGTAAATGGGGGGTACCAGATCATCTCGTTTTTCAACGCATGGAGGAGGAACTCACCGAACAAGACAAAAAGCCTAGACTGTGGGTATTGCAAACTAGCAGTTCTCACGAGCCTTTTGATGTTCCATATCATAAATTAAACAACAAAGTGCTGAATGCCTTCAACTATACCGATGACTGCATTGGCAAATTTGTTACAGCACTTAAAAAAAGTCAAAAGTGGGATAATGCTCTCGTCATATTTATCCCAGATCACTTAGGATGCTATCCTGAAACTATCGATAATTTCCATATCTATCGATATGAAATACCGATGATTTGGACAGGTGGCGCCATCACTGGTCATCAAAAAATAGAAACATACGGATCACAGCAAGACATCGCAGCTACCTTATTAGGGCAACTATCTATAGATCATAGTGATATGAAATTTAGTAAGAATATGCTAGCGACATCTATACCTCATTTTGCATTCTTTACTGTTCCTGATGCATGGGGAATGGCCAAGAAGGACAAATACGTAATTTTCAATAACAAGAATGAAAAAGTTGTTACTAAGAGTGGTAACTACAAATCACTCGTTCCACAAGGAAAAGCCTATTTACAAAAACTATACGATGACATTGCTGCAAGATAAATGAATGCGCATAAAATACTTACCCAGTAGAGCATATTTCGTTAAATATTTCTACCTTTGCAAAATATATTTCAAATATGGGTGAAATTAAACTATAAAAATGGCCGATTATAATATACAAACTGTACATGATAAGATTTTAGGCATTTGTAAAGCACTTGATGAAACTTGTAAAAGTCATGGACTAACTTATTATCTATGGGCTGGTACCATGATAGGTGCCGTACGGCATCAAGGTTTTATTCCATGGGATGATGATATGGATATCGCCATGCCAAGAGCTGATTATGACAAATTGATTGCCCACTGCAAAGAATGGCTACCACAACAATATGAAATGATTTGCAGCGAAAATGATGCTAACTATCCTTTGCCTTTTGCTAAAATTCAAGACGCAAATACTACATTAATAGAACGGGCTCACATGCATTATACTGGTGGTATATATCTTGATGTCTTTCCTATTGATGGTGTACCAACTGAATGGATAGCCCGCCATTGGCAATTCACACAATATCAATATTGGAAAAAGGTGCTTTATCTGCTTTATCGTGATCCTTATAAACACGGTCATGGAGTTAGTTCATGGATTCCTCTTTTATGCAGAAAATTCTATACTTTAAAGGGTGTACAGGATAAAATTCGTACCCTACTTCATAAATACAGCTATGATAACAACATACTTGTTGCTGATTATGATGACGGAATGAAAGGAGTAATGAATAAAAACATTTTAGGACATCCTACAGCCTTTACTTTCGAAAATACTACATTATTAGGTGTAGAACACTACGAGGCTTATCTGAGCAATAAATATGGCGATTATATGACGCTTCCAGATGAAAAACATCAGCGTCAACATAATTTTCACTACTTAGACTTAGAAAATTCATATAAAGACTATTATAAAAAAAATAAGAACTCTCTTTGAGTTCTTATTTTTTTATCTCAAATAATACAATAATTTCTTATAGGCAAGTTTCAAATTCCAGGTTAAACGGCGATACGTTTTCTTTTTTGCACTTTTTTCATTAATTGAAGATGCAAACAGACCCGTATGAGAGCCTTGAGTTGCTATACACGGATGACACCAGTAATAGTTTAACCCTGCTCGCTGTATCAATGATGTATGATATAAATCTATCGGCATATCACATCGATTTTCACGTACATGCTGAAGTATAAGTTCGGCAGCTTCTCTTGTGCAATACAAAGCACCTGCAAATCGATCTCTTTTGGCTATATACAAATGCTGGCCCTTTTTACGCTGAGAACCTGGCACAAAATGTAGACTACTGTCCTCAAAAGAAATAAGGGCCGTTGCAAGATGACGATTTTGTATTTCAGATAGACACTGATTAAATACTTTTTCAAAGTTAGGATACAAAAGCATATCATCTTCCAAAATCAAGGCGCCATCTAATTGATGATCTACAATATATCTTGCAGCCTTAAGATGTTTAGTTGCAACGGAAGTAGCAGGTGATATGCAATCCATCTCACCTGTAAAATATTGATGAACAAACTCTTGATTGAGATCATCCATATCACCATCGAGAATATACTCAAAAGAATATCCCCAGCTTTTCATCATTTTTTCAATATGCTTCTGTCGGTCTTCATATCCTTTTTTCACATGAAGAACTAATATTTTGGAGCTTATCATAAACTTATGTATACATTACTAATTTGAGTTGCTACATCACTATTTTCAAACCTACGCACATATTCACGACTTGCACGATTCAACGCCTCCCGATGTGTAATACAATACAATATAGCATTTTTCATCCCTTCCACATCATCAGGATCTACATACAGACAAGCCTCTCCACCAGCTTCTTCCAAACAACTGCCCGAAGCTGCAACAACTGGCAATCCACTTTGAATAGCCTCAATAATAGGTATACCAAAACCTTCATAACGAGAAGGATATACAAAGCATTGAGCCTGCTGATAGATAGCATAAAGATCATGATTAGGCACCCCCGAAAGGAAATGGACACGAGTGGCATACGATTTACCTTGTATACGTTTCATGATGTCACGATAATACTGAGTTTTTCGTCCAACAATGACGATATGAAAATCTTTAGGAAGTTTCTCTAAGGATTGAATAGCTAGATATACATTTTTACGTTCCTCTATTGTACCCACATTCAAGATATAGGTATCAGGAAGGTTATATTTTTTTTTGACCTCTTGAATTTGTTCTTCTGAAACCGTAACTTTAAAACGGGTACCACAACTCTGATAGATGACATCAATCTTATCTGCAGGAAAATTACTATAATGAAGTATATCACGTTTAGTACATTCACTGATAGCTATGATACGATCGGCCTCTTTCACGGATTGATAAAACTTACGTTTGTAGAGTTGCACATCTATCCAATGATAATATTCTGGATGACGAAGAAAAATAAGATCATGTATAGTCAGCACACTCTTTATACCTGTTTTTTTTAGTCCTATAGGCAATTCACCAGATAATCCATGATATATCTCTACCCCATCCCGTTTAAGATCTTTCACAACACCTCTACTACGCCACAAGCTAGCTTTGATTTTCGAGAAAATAGAAGAACTACATTTACCATTAGTTCCATTTGGATATTTAAAAATCACATTTTCATGGAATTCTATCTGATTGCGCAATTCATCTTTCCCTTGATCAGGCGCATAGAGGAAAAATTCATCATTATGATCGATGGCCGCTAAAGAATTAATTAGTGTACGACTATAACTGCCCAACCCTGTTCCATTTCTGACTATTCGTTTTGCATCGTATCCTATTTTCATTTATTTCTTCTTTTTAGGAACAACTTTACCATTAACAACTTCAAATCTTTCATTAAACTCTTCACGTGTACGTTTCCACCGATTATGACTCCAAAGATATAATTCAGGTTGTCTACGAATTGTTTTTTCGAGTTCTTGAAAATAAATATCTGTTATCTCAAAATCACGTATAACCTTGGTGTCACGGTGAATAACTTTCATCTCACAATTGTAATGACCTCGACAAACACGAGTTACATCACCATACACAAAGGCTTGTTTAGTATGTTTTACTATGCGCTCTGCACCAGTCAATACTGGTGTATCATGATTCAAGAAGTTGAGCCAATGATGCATATTCCACCACATGGGTACCTGATCAGCTATATATCCTACGACCAAAGGTTTCCCTTCACGCTCAAACTGAATAATCTTACGTAAAGACTCTTGCATCGGAATACACAAAGCTCCTTGACGCTCCCTGACGTATTTAAACAATTTGTCAAAATATTCATTTTCCAAAGGATGATAAAGCTGACAACACAAGGCTCCAGGCGCCCAATAAGGCATTGCGGTAATCCATTCCCAATTCCCTAGATGACCTAAGTAGACTGCCATTGACTGGCCCTCTGATATCGCTTGGTTGAATTCTTCCAAACCTGTAAATGTCATACGTTTGCAGAGTTCTTCCTTACTCATCGTCATGAGTTTGATTGTCTCTACAAGATAATCGCAGAAATAATGATAAAATCCCCGCTCTATCTTCTTTAATTCTTCATCGCTTTTTTCAGGAAAAGAAGATTTCAAGTTTTTCCATATTACATGATGACGGTATCTTATAACGTCGGCTATCAGCAAGCACAGTAAATCTGAAAAGATATACAATACCTTCAATGGTAATAGCGACATGACAAACCAAAAGCCATAGGCTAACAGGTATCCGATATAGGATAATTTTTTTTTCATGCGTTCGTAATATCAAAATACTTTTGTAATACCAAGTAAGAAATCAAATCTTCACGTTTCCGGTTCCTAAACTGGTTGATATATTCGTGTGCATGACAAACTATCGCTTCAGCCTCTTTAGGATGTTCTAGATAATAAGCGATACGTTCTTTAAGATCAGAGAAATCTGGCTTTATTTCTATATAATGATAATTTGGAATGAGCTTTCCTTCCATAAACCAAGTCTCACAAGTAGGCCTTGGCATCACTGCTATCGAATTGGAAGACATAATCCACTTCAGGTTACTCGCCACATCATTTCCTTCAAGTGCCATGATAAACTTGTAATCCAAATGTTCACCTATCGTTAACTTTTCAGTATACCATTCTGGATATTGCTTATCTATCACTCCAAGATTACACAATGCATCCCCATAATACATTTTCATAAAGTCATACCTATTCTTTTTGAAAATACTATGACTATGCTCCTGTATCATACCTCTAAAGATGACCATATCTTTCTTTTCTGCCCATTTTTTTTTATCATGAACAAATAAGAAATGACGAACCTTGTCTAGATTCAAAAGCACTGAATTTTCCTGATTCTGCTGTAAAGGTCGACTTTTAACAATAGAAGGTACTTCTGGTATATAAGTTATATCACCTGGCAATAGACACCAACGATTCTCTAAAGGGAAACTCTTGGCGTAGCTATATGAATCAAGATAGTAAACTTTTTGGCCTGTCATAAGCTGATCTTTCAACATAAGCGATTTCTCTTGAAACTTTTCCGGCTGAAAATCGGCACTGGTCAGTTGATTATAATAATTTACTCGATCCAAAATATACGCTTTATCCTCTCGCTTATCCAATGATTTCAAAATACGACGACGATTCCATACTTTCAGCCAATGGGGTGTGTAGATTGACAGATAGGATAGGATATAATACTTTAATTTGGAATTCTTTCCACTATGAAGTGTGTAATAAATTTTTCGTTTATTCATATTTCTTTATTTTTGTGCTGGCAAAAGTTTATCATTCACCATACGATACATGTATTGATAGATCATTGCTTTCAGCTCTGTCTCCATCTTATTTTGTTCAGGAACTTTACCTATCAAATTATGCTTCATGAACAAATCTGTTAATTTATACATAGCCTTGGTCGTCTTACCATCAAACTGCATTACATAACCATACTTCACATACTGATAAATACCATTAAGATAGTTAACAGCCCAAGTTTCTTGAGCAGGTGTACGAAGTAAGTCTACGCCAAAAGCCATATAAGTATTGGGATAACCAATATAGTTAAGTATCGTTGGCATAATATCAATTTGCTGAGCTATACCATCTATACGCTGAGCTTTGATTTCACCTGAAGGGTCATATATAATAATCGGTGAGCAAAAACCGCCAATATCGGTCTTATACTGCTCATGGTCACTCTGATTGGTATGATCACTTGTAATCACAAAAATCGTATTTTTAAACCAACTCTGTTTGCTGGCCGATGCAAAAAATTTGCCAATAGCCATATCAGTGTAACGTATACATTTGTGGATAGGAAGATGTTCTTCTTGATAGACATTCTTATATTTTTCTGGCACTACAAACGGATCGTGGCTAGATACAGTAAAGATTGCTGTCATAAAAGGCTGTTTCATTTCACCCATCTTTGCACAGTAGTATTGCATAAATGGTTCATCCCATATACCCCAGTTACCATCAAAATCAGCCTCCCCACCAAAACGGCTATCACTATCATAATCTTCACGCCCATAATAATTTTGAAAACCAATTTTCTTGGCAAAGGCCAAAAATCCCATAGAACCGCGTTTGGCTCCATGGAAGAAGGCTGTTTGATATCCCCACTTGCTCAATAATCCTGGTATTCCTGTATAGATATTCATTGACGCAGGTGTCAAAATAAACGGTTCACCAAAACGAGGTATACTACTCAATACAGAAGGCATACCATCTATGCTTTTACGACCATTGCAGAAGGAATAGCGGTACACTAGACTTTTCTCGATAATCTTGTCAACATTTGGCGTATAGCCTTTGTATTTCCCTTCAAAGAAATCATGATTAAAGCCACCAATATATTCACGCCCGAAACTTTCGACGATAAGAATTACAATATTCTTTTTCTGCACTTTCGAAGGAATATCATATAGCATTGAGGAAAGATACTCCTGACGGTGAATCGGTTCATATATTTTAGACGATTCTTCAAGTGAATGATAATAATCTGGCACCACAAAGTCTGCCTTTCCCAAGGTGCGGATAAAAGCAAAAGGAGTATTGAGAACTATGGCACAATCTGTAGGTCGGTCTACATACTCGTTTGCATTGCTAATCGTAATTGGACGAACATCACCCTTTAAGCCACCTCGACCTCCGCCTATAGTTGCCACAACAGCAATAATTAGACAAGCCAACTGAATAACAGAATAAATACATCTATACTTGGCCGTCATATAATGCTTAGCATCAGTACGTGGCATAACGTAAAGCTTACATACCAAATACATAACTACCGCAAAAACGACCACCAGATACCAATGCGTAAGTGTATTATTCAGAACTATACTTGCTATGTTATTCTCATTGTCGAATTCTCTAAACACAGAGGCCGTTGTACGACGAAGTGTAAAAGGAAAATAGACAGAATCAGCTAGATTAATGACCAGTGTAAAGCCATTAACGACAAGAAAAATTCCCTTACATAACTGATGATATACTCGATTTTCCTTTAGCCAAAGCGGAAATAGCATCAGTAATGTATAGAGACCGTTAGTATAAAGAATAGCAGAAGTATCAAACACCAATCCACCCTTCAACCAATGACTGATTGGGGTGGATGCTAAGCCATCTGCAAAATAGCTATAATTAACTAAAAAAAAGGTAACTCTAGCTAAGAAATAAATAAGATAAGCTAGAGCTATATTCAAAATCAAAGCAATAGGCGAACCAAAAGTTGATTTAAGTACTCGTTTCATACTAAAACTCGTTTAAACTTGTTGCATATCATGCAACTTCTTATAATAACCATCCTTGGTTATCAATTCTTCATGTGTGCCACGTTCCACGATGATACCCTCATGAAGCACACAGATTTCATCGGCATTCTTTATGGTAGAAAGGCGATGGGCTACAGCCACTGTCGTTCTGGTCTTCATCAAATGGGTAAGTGCATCTTGTACCAACCGCTCACTCTCTGTATCTAAGGCTGATGTTGCCTCATCAAGGATCAAGATAGGTGGATTCTTCAAAATAGCTCGAGCGATACTCACGCGCTGACGCTGACCACCAGAAAGTCGACCTCCACGATCACCAATATTGGTATCAAAGCCATTTTCTGATTCTTGAATAAATTCGTATGCATTAGCTATCTTAGCTGCATTAGCGACCTCTTCATCTGTAGCGTTATCTTTGCCAAATTTAATATTATTCTTGAAAGTATCATTAAAGAGTATAGCTTCCTGATTTACATTACCAATAAGTGAACGTAAATCTTGCACACCTAAATCTTTTACATTGATACCATCGATAAGCACTTCTCCCTCTTGCACATCATAGTAACGAGGTATCAAGTCTACTAAAGTAGATTTACCACTACCGCTCTGTCCTACCAATGCCACAGTATGTCCCTTTGGAATTATCAAATTAATATCCTTCAGCACATATTTCAGTTCTTGGGTCTGTCGATCTGTATACGCAAAAGAGACATGTCTAAACTCAATCTGATGTTCTAATGTTTTAATATGCTTAGGATTAGGACTATCTTTTATTTCGATTTCAGCATTTAAAATCTGATCAATACGCTCCATACTGGCCAATCCTTTTGGGATATTGTATCCCGCTCTTGAAAATTCTTTCAATGGAGCTATAATACTATAAAGAATTACCAAATAGTAAATAAAAGTAGGACCATCAAGTACAGCCTTGTTTAATACCAAAATTCCGCCAAACCAGAGCACTATCATAATCATAACAGTACCTAAGAATTCGCTCATAGGGTGAGCCATCTGCTGTCGCACGTTTACACGAAGAATATGATCACGATAAGAAGAATTCGTTCTATCGAATCTCTTGTTCATTTTCTCCTCTGCATTGAACGCTTTAATAATACGAAGTCCACCCAGCGTTTCCTCTACTTGACTCATGGTATCACTCCATAAAGTTTGTGCATAGGCACTACGAGCTTTTAGCTTTCTACCAACAACACCCATAAACCAGCCGAAAACCGGTACAAAAATAATAGTAAACAGAGTTAATTGCCAGCTGATGGCCATCAATGTACCAAAATAAATTACGATTAAGACTGGATTTTTAAATAGCATATCCAGACTCGACATAATACTATTCTCTACTTCTTGCACATCACCACTCATACGAGCAATAATATCACCCTTACGTTCCTCACTGAAAAAACTCAGAGAGAGTGAGGTAATCTTCTGATATAATTGATTTCGTATATCTCGAACTACACCTGTACGTATAGGCATCATTGTAGCAGAAGAAAGGAAATAGGCTGCAGTTTTCAAAAAAGTCATAAAAGCTAGGAAAAAGCCAATCACCAGCAGAGCTGTGGTTGCACTAGTTTCCAGTATCATATCCTGCACATAATAAGACAAGTTATTCAGCAAGACTTCCTTATCAAAGGCCCATGGCATCAAATCATTGGCACGAATTCCACCATCCACCTGGAAAAGAATTTGCAGTATTGGTATTAAAGCTGCAAATGAAAAGATATTCAATATTGCTGATAAAATATTGAATATCACAGAAAAAGCGAGATACCGCTTATATGGTGGGACAAATCTTTTCAGTACTTGTAAAAATTCTTTCATATCTTGCAAATATACACCAAATGTGCAAAACTGCAAAGCGTTTTACAGTTTTTTACTTTACTTCTTCTCCAAAGAGAGTTGCAGAAGTAGAACCTGTAATCTTCACTTTGACAAATTCTCCAATATGATGATTACCTTTAGCCATAATAACGGCTTTGTTTTGTGGAGTACGGCCCATAAGTTGATTACGGTCGCGCTTACCAAATCGCTCGATAAGAATTTCAAATACCTTGCCTTCATCCTTCTTGTTCTGCTCTGCACTGATTTGGGTTTGCAAGCTAATCAATTCGTTCAAACGACGAATCTTTTCTTCTTCTGATATATTATCAGGCAGGTGTTCTGCAGCATAAGTACCAGGGCGTTCGCTGTATTTAAACATGAATGCACTGTCGAAACCTACTTCTTTCATCAGTGACAATGTCTGCTGGAAATCTTCTTCTGTTTCATCATGATAACCTACAAAAACATCGGTAGTAATGCCACAATCAGGGATAATACGATGAATAGCATCAATAGTTTTCATATATTTCTCGCGGGTATACTTGCGATTCATCAGTTTCAGAATCTTGTCGCTTCCGCTCTGAGCAGGGAAGTGGATATGATGACACAAATTTGGCTCATCAGCAATAGCCTGTAAAATATCTTCTGTCATATCCTCAGGATTAGATGTGGTGAAACGTACACGCATATCTGGCACAGACTCAGCGACCTTGCGAAGTAATTCTGCAAAAGAAGTACCATTCTCAGGACGCTTACCATTAGGTAACAGACCGTAACTGTTTACATTCTGACCTAAAAGGGTTACTTCCTTGAACCCCTTATCATGCAAATCTTTTACCTCACGCAGAATGCTTTCTACATCACGACTACGCTCACGCCCTCTTGTGAAAGGAACGATACAGTAATGACAGAAATTATTGCAACCACGCATAATACTAACAAAACCACTTACATGGTTACCACCAATACGCTGTGGAATAACATCACGATAAGTCTCTGTCTTAGAGAGTTCAACATCTATTGCAGGCTGACCCAATTCGCAACTGGCTATCATCTCTGGTAGATTAAGATAAGAATCTGGTCCACATACTAAATTAGCATAATGGTTCTGCACCAAATCTTCCTTTACACGCTCTGCCATACAACCCAGCACACCAAGAATAACCTTACGACCCTTCTTCTGCTCTGCATGGAGGGTTTCTAAACGGTTAAAAATTTTGTTTTCTGCATTTTCTCGCACACTACATGTATTGAGGAAAATGGCATCTGCCTCATCCTCATTATCAGTTGTCTCATAACCGGCCATCTTCATAACTGATGCAACGACTTCACTATCGGCCACATTCATCTGACAACCGTATGTTTCTATAAAAAGTTTTTTATCCATTTCTTACCTTAAATTGGGATGCAAAGTTACTGAAAATAAATTAATTACGCAAATTCTTCGTTGCAAAAAGCAAGACGAAGTAAATGACTACAGCAGATACCATACCTGCTATAGCATCGATGAGATAATGTGCCTGAATATATACTGTTGCCATACACAGGAACAAATAGATTGGAAGGATACTATACACTAACCATTTCTTACGCGTATGTATTGCAAGCAGCATGCATACTGTACTGATGCCCACATGGCTGCTTGGAAATGCTGCAGTAGGTCGTTCACCTGCATCTTTGGCATCCTCTACAAGACGATAAAACAGACCATCAGGATCACCAGGACTTGGCAAACAATCTGTATGTGTATTGAAATAATCACCTAATGCGGGGAACACCCCATTAGCGATATCATGAAGGCCTACTGCTTCATAATAGAAGGTTGGACCTGCTACGGGTACAAAAATAAAGATGACATAATAAATCAGAAATGCTGCCATCAAAATGAAAGTACAACGTTCAAATTCCTGATATTTCAGAAAGAAATAATATAGAGCTACATAAGCAATAATCGGATAATACATAAAATAGCCCATATCCATCAATTCACTAATAATGTGCGATGGAAAGTTTTTAGCAAATACCAATGCAGGTTGAAAACCAAAGAGACTCTGCTCCCAGCCGGCAAAAATATAATCCATATTCATGAAAATACGGTTCAACTCATAAGTATCAGGATACCACCAGGCTAAAAGACCTAACTGTGGTACAATACGCATAAGCTTAGTCATACGACAAGGAACCATACGATATACGGCCCAAAGTAACAGGGTCATTACCAATATCTGCACTCGCCCCCAAATCATAGATTGTGGATTATGAAGACGAGTATAGGTAAAGAAAATCATCAACAGGGTAAAAGCCATATAGGCCAACACAGCCCATTCTAAAGCCAAAAGCCCCCTTTTAGGATTCTTCTCTATTTTAAAGTATTCTAAAAACATCATTTCACCATAAAGGATGGCCTATTAAAGCCAACCGTTTTCTTGATACCATTTTACTGTTAGCTTCACACCACGCTTCAATTGATATTGTGGGTGAAAACCAAGTTCATCTACAGCGGGTTCGATATCACATCGCCAATTGCGCTGCTTCAGAATGTTAAACTTATCGTTATTGAGTACTGTCATTTTTCCCGTCAGCCGGCCATAGTATTCACCGAAAAAAGTAATTACACGAAGCACCCAGATAGGAGCTTTAATACGCAACCACCATGGTTTACCCATTTCTGCATGGAGCAGATCACTAAACTCTGTAGACTGATATACTTTACCATCACTCAGGAAGTATTTCCTACCGCTCTTGCCTCTATCCAAAGCCTGGAACACAGCCTGAACAACATCGAGTACATATATGAAAGTAATATCCTGACACTTAAAGCCTACAGAGAAATCGATATGCTGCTTAATACTCTTAGCCATCATGAAATAATCTTTTTCTTTCGGACCATACACACCGGTAGGACGAAGAATGATGTAAGATAACTGTCCATTCACAGATTCCAAGAACTTTTCAGCTTCGAGTTTACTTTTACCATATGCTGTATTCGGATGAGGTACATCATTTTCCTCGATTTCATGATAAGGTTGTTCTTCACGGACAGCTCCAAACACACTAAGTGAACTCAGGTATACCAATCGTTTCAAAGGCATCTTCAGCTCCAAGATAGCCTTTACGAGATTAATGGTACCCTCTGTATTCACTTTGTAAAAATCCTCCTGATGCAGACATTTTGTTGCACCTGCAGCATGAACAATATAATCAAAATTTGTATCAGCTAACTGCTGTTTCAGTTTTTCTTTATCTGAGAGATCAAGTTCTATGAAGTGGATACGCTCGTCTTGTAAATATCGACGACTACTCGATTTACGAACGCCAGCCCAAGTTTCCAAGCCCCTATTAAGGGCTTCTTCAACGATAAAACTACCAATAAAACCAGATGCTCCGGTTACAAGAATTTTCATTTATTTTTTTTATGTTTCGCTTGCAAAGATACGAATTATTTTGTAAGTTTGCATATAATAATGATTAAAAGACATTTTAGCTATGGGAAAGGGTAAAAAAGGAGGCAAGCGCCTCACGAAGAAACAATTGACAGAGAAATTGCTCAATCTTTTCCAATCGCATCCTGACGAGGTACTTTCTTTCAAAGATATTTTCCACATGCTTCACTTGGACACCCATCCGTTGAAGATGCTGGCTATCGACGTGATGGAAGAAATGGCTTGGGATGATTATTTGATGAAGATTGCGGATAACAAATACCAGCTCAATACCAAGGGACAGTTACTTGAAGGTACTTTCATTCGTAAAACAAATGGAAAGAACGCTGTAAAGCCAGATAATGACGAGACTCCAATTTTCGTATCAGAACGAAATTCGATGTTCGCCCTTAATGGCGACCGTGTACGTGTAGCTTTATTGGCTCGCCGCAAAAATCATATTCGAGAAGCACAAGTACTCGAAATTCTCGAGCACAGTAAGAATACTATTGTAGGACGTCTTCATGTGGGCAAGGATTTGGCATATTTGGTTACACCGAATAATATCTATTCACACGATATCATTATCCCTAAACGTAAGTTGAAAGGAGGTAAAACCGATGATAAGGCTATAGTAAAGATTACACAGTGGCCTAGCGCCGAACATAAAGATATGTTGGGCGAAGTCGTTGATATATTAGGTGCTACAGGTGACAATGATGTCGAAATGAATACTATTCTAGCTCAATATGGTCTACCATACATTTATCCAAAGAATGTAGAGGAAGCAGCTAATCAGATTACTGGTGAGATTACCGAGAAAGATTTGGCTGAGCGTGAAGACTTTCGAGATGTTTTCACTTGTACCATCGACCCCAAGGATGCTAAGGACTTCGACGACGCTTTGTCGTTCAAGGAGTTGGATAAAGGTCTCTATCAGGTTGGGGTTCACATTGCCGATGTATCACACTACGTCAAAGAGGGTTCGGTTATCGATAAGGAAGCTTATAAGCGTGCTACCAGTGTATACTTGGTAGATCGTACTATTCCGATGTTGCCCGAACGTCTTTGCAATTTTATCTGTTCACTTCGTCCAGACGAAGAAAAACTGGCTTATAGTGTCATCTTTAATCTCGATGACGAAGCAAATATCAAGGCATATCGTATAGTTCATACTGTTATCAAGAGTAATCGTCGCTATGCTTACGAAGAGGTTCAACAAATTCTCGAATACAATGGAGTGATAGATGGTACTGGCGAACCTGCTCCAAAAGCTCCGAAAGATGGTTACAAAGGCGAGAATGCTACCATTCTTATCATGCTCGACCGTTTGGCTAAGAAACTTCGCGCTAAACGATTCAAGAATGGTAGTGTAAAATTCGATCGCGAGGAACTCCACTTTGATATAGACGAAAAGGGCAAACCTACTCGTTGTTATTTTAAACGTAGCCACGATGCCAATAAACTGATTGAGGAGTTCATGCTTCTAGCCAATAAGACTGTAGCTGAGAGTATTGGTAAGGTCGCTCGTGCCAAAAAAGCAAAGGTACTTCCTTATCGTGTACACGACAATCCTGATCCTACTAAATTAGAAACCTTACGCGAATTCGTGGTCAAATTTGGCTACAAACTAAAAAGCACCAGTACCAAGGGCGCTACAGCTCGCAGTTTAAATAAATTGATGGAGGAAGTGAGCAAGAAGCCTGAGTCTAACATGATTCAGATGGTAGCCCTTCGTGCTATGATGAAGGCGAAGTATAGCGTACATAATATCGGTCACTTCGGTTTGGCATTTGATTACTATACCCACTTCACTTCGCCAATTCGACGTTATCCTGATACTTTGGTACACCGTCTGCTCACTCGTTATGCCGAAGGCGGAAGAAGTGTTAATGAGAAGCGTTACGAGGAACTTTGCGAGCACTGTTCTGACATGGAGCTAGTAGCTCAAAGTGCAGAGCGCGATTCCATCAAATACAAGATGGTTGAATTTATGGGCGACAAATTGGGAGAGGTTTACGATGCTCATATCAGTGGTATCACCAGCTTCGGTATTTATGCAGAAATCGATGAAAACCATTGCGAAGGTATGGTACCTATGCGCGATTTACAAGATGACTATTATGACTTCGATGAGCGCAACTTCTGTCTCATTGGACGTCGCCGTCATCACAAATATCAGTTAGGAGATGCTATCAAGATTCAGGTAGCCCGTACTGATTTAGAGAAAAAGCAGCTCGACTTTACCATCTACGATGAAAACAAGAAGAATAAGAGATAACCTCTTCAAGAATAAAAGCCTGACAGGATCTATTCTGCCAGGCTTTATTGTTGTGTGTTTCACATACCTTTACTGAAGCACTTTTTTCTGTGCCTTAACTGTACCGTTCTTATATGTTGTACGAACGATTTTCACACCATGTTGAAGATTTGGAGTTTCTGCTCCGATAATTGTATATAAATTTTTTAACTCTCTTGATATAATTTCATCTACATCAAGACTTCAATACCTGTTACCTTACTATTTACACTATAGTAAAGTTAACAGGCGTATATAAAAAGTAGTTTGTTCATTAGGTCTGTAAATTGTCAAATTATTGATTTACTAAACGTTATTTATCCATATGAATCACTTGAAGGATTGCGTCTCTTTATATATTTATTGAGTATTCGCTTGGATAGGTTTTACTAGAGCAAAGGTGCAAAAAATGATGTAATTCAGCCTATGATTTTTTACCAAAAACCCATAAAAAATTGTTCAAAAGCTTTAAAACGCTAATTTGATACCGATATTTTGCGAATTTTTGCTTATTTTGCACTTCCAATCATTCACCGTAAAAAAGAAATGATAATCTAGTAAAAACCAAATAATATCTAAAAATATGTATCTTAAAAGGACATCTATCCTATTGTCAGCAGTTTTGTATTCCAGTTTGATTTTTGCCCAAGGCCGACAGGAAATCAATCTGCAAAATAACTGGCAGTTTTCACACGAAGGCCAAACATGGGTAAACGTAACCATTCCTCACGATTGGGCTATCAGTGGACCATTTAATAAGAAGTGGGACTTACAGTATGTGGCCATCACACAAAATGGCGAAACAGAAAAGAGTGAAAAATCTGGTCGTTCTGGCGCTCTGCCTTGGATTGGCAAAGGCCAGTATAAAACCACCTTTACTGTTCCCACTAAATATAATAAGGCCCTGCTTCACTTTGACGGTGCCATGGCCGAACCAACTGTATATATTAATGGTCAAGAAGCAGGCTATTGGCCATACGGCTATAATGCTTTCGAGATAGATGCTACCCCGTTTATTCATCACAATGGATCTGTGAACACGCTCGAGGTAAAGCTCCAGAATGTTGAAGAAAGCAGCCGATGGTATCCTGGTGCAGGAATCTATCGCCCAGTGACATTGATTCTTACAGGCAACACAGCTATCAACCGATGGGGCACATACATTCGTACCATTAAAGCCAATACACAAGAGGCCATCGTTAGTATAGATACACAAATTGACGGTGCAAACTATCAGAAGAATCTCTCAGCAGAAGTTACCATCTATAATGCAAAAGGTAGTTTCATTGCAGCCAACCATGCTGATGTTACAAGAGAAGGTAAGATACACGCCGATTTAGATTTCAAGAAGCCTGAACTCTGGAGTCCAGAGTCACCTTACCTTTATAAGGTTGTCACCCGACTCTATCAGAATAATCAACTTATCGATGAGACCATTGACAAATTAGGTGTACGTACCCTCTCCTTCGATAAAGAAAACGGCTTTATGCTTAATGGACAAAAACGAAAGTTTAAGGGTGTATGCTTACACCACGATTTAGGTCCACTAGGAACAGCTGTCAATAAAGCAGCTCTTATCCGTCAAGTTCGTATTCTCAAAGATATGGGATGCGATGCCATTCGAACCTCTCATAACATGCCTTCTACCATGCAGATGGAAGTATATGACTCTTTAGGTATGATGGTTATGGCTGAAAGTTTCGATATGTGGGTCTATCCTAAATGCAAGAATGGCTACTCTAGATTTTTCAAAGAATGGGCCGATAAAGATATTACCAACCTCGCCTTGAATCATCGCAATCATCCTTCACTCGTAATGTGGAGCATCGGCAATGAGATTCCAGAGCAGTGGAGCGAAGAAGGACGCAAGCTCTCCGTACATTTACAGAATATTCTGCATCAGTTAGACCCTAGTCGCCCTGTTACCCAGGGTATGGACAAAGCTGAGAATGCACTAAAATCTGGTTTTGCTCAGGCGATGGATATTCCTGGTTTCAACTACCGCGTATATAAATATGGCCGTAATATCAAACAGCTGCCAAAAGGATTTATTCTAGGTACTGAGACAGCTTCTACCATCAGTTCACGTGGTGTATATAAGTTTCCTGTAGAATGGACAGCCCATAAAACTTATCCAGACGGACAAGTAAATAGTTACGATACCCAATGGTGCTCATGGAGCAATCTGCCAGAAGAAGATTTTATCGCTGATGAGGATGTAAATTATACTATCGGTCAATTTGTGTGGACTGGATTTGATTATTTAGGCGAACCATCTCCATACGATACTTATTGGCCTTCACGAAGCAGTTATTTCGGTATTTGTGACTTAGCCGGACTTCCTAAAGACCGTTACTACCTCTATCGCTCCGTTTGGAACAAGAAAGACCATACTATTCACCTCCTGCCCCACTGGACATGGCCCGAACGCAAAGGAAAAATTACCCCAATATTCTGCTATACAGACTATCCTACTGCAGAACTCTTTATCAATGGTAAAAGCCAAGGAAAAATCAGCAAAGCTATAGGCGTACAGGGCGAAATACATACCGGCAGAGCTGCTAACAGTATAGACGCTCAAGCTAGAGCTAAGCGCTATCGTCTAATGTGGGATAACGTAGTATACGAGCCAGGAGAAGTAAAAGTAGTTGTTTACGACAAAAATGGGCATAAGGCTGATGAAAAGACCATGAAGACTGCTGGCAAACCTGCTAAACTTTTACTCGAAGCAGACCGTAAAACAATTGCAGCCGATGGCAACGATTTGAGCTATATCACCGTTTCGCTTACTGATAAAGACGGTACCCTCATCCCTTACGCTACTGATCAACTTACATTCGAAGTTACAGGCGACGGACAGTTCAAGGGAGTTTGCAATGGTGATGCTACTTCGCTTGAAGTATTTACCAAGCCTACCATGAAACTCTTTGCTGGTCAATTGGTACTTGTCGTACAGAGCAATAAAAACAAGGGCAACATCAACGTAAAGGTTGTCGATGCCAAGCGAAAACTTTCTCAAACACTACAAATTAGCACAAGATAAACCTATTAATAGATTAATTCATTCTTAGAAAAGTATAGGAGTATAACTACAATGAAAATCAAGATACATTTTAACCATAAAGAGGAGTTATGGAATAGCTGGTCGCATGCAGGAGGCATTCTCTTAGGCATTGTATTTGGCATCATTTTTCTCTATTGGTGTTTCTCACACCACAATGGTTGGGCTACAGCAGGGGTCATTTTGTATCTTTTCGGCATGTTATGCTCCTATGCAGCTTCAACCATTTACCACAGTCTTTCGGCCTGGAGCAAATGGAAAGAAAGGCTACGCAAATGGGATCACGCTGCCATCTATTGGCATATTGCCGGCAGTTATTCGCCTATCACATTGATAGCTATGCGCGATCAGGGTTATTGGGGATGGAGCATTTTTATCTTTATTTGGCTCTGTGCCATCATCGGCACCATTATGAGTTTCGTCAACCTAAAAGACCACAGTAATCTCGAAACTATTGCTTTTGTGGGTATGGGGCTTTTGGTCCTTATCGCATTCAAGCCACTTATCAACGCACTTTCCACAGCAGCTTTCGTTTGGATAGTTGCAGAAGGAGTTAGCTATATCACTGGAGCCATCTTCTACAGTTTAAACAAAAAGAAATACATGCATACCGTATTTCACTTCTTCGTACTCGTGGGTAGTATTTGTCATATTATTGCTGTATGGGATATTCTCATGCAGTATATCTAAAAAGCATCACTGCTGGTATCCATCCCAAATAATAACCAATAACACTAACCATTATGCACTTACCTTGTATTAACATAGTATTTGACAAAGAGAATAACCGAATTCTCTGAATAATCACAAAAAAAATCCCCAGAAAAAACACGTATTCCTGGGGATTTTACTATGTAAGTTATCTAATAAAAAGAAGTTTCTCTTATTTATTGAGCTTCCATGCTACACCATCCTTGGTATCCTTTATCTCGAAACCTGCATCGGCTAGCATATCGCGAATCTGATCACTTGTAGCCCAATCCTTAGATGCCTTAGCTTTAGCACGAAGGTCGAGCACCATATCAACAACCTTGCCGTATGCCTCCTCACGGGCATCGTTATTAGCTCCTTTCTCGTTCCTCAAACCTAAAAGATCAAAAGTAAAGAGATGCATAGTATCTGTGAGTTCCTTTAAATCATCAGCACTGATATTTGCCTTATGATCAAGGATTGAATTAATTAGGTGACATGCCTCAAAAAGATAGCTGATAACAAGTGGAGTCATAAAATCATCATTCATTGCATCATAACAGCGTTGACGTAACTCCTTCACAAACTTAGCTGTAGGCTCATCGCTAGTAGCTACAACCTGAACTCGACTCAAATCATCGATAGCATTCATCAATCGCTCATAACCTTTTTGAGCTGCAAGTAAAGCTTCATTAGAGAAATCAACAGTGCCACGATAGTGAGCAGAGAGAATAAAGAAGCGGATGGTCATTGGAGAATAAGCCTGATCTAATGAAGCATGATTACCTGTGAAAAACTGATCTAAAGTTATAAAGTTACCAAGACTCTTACCCATCTTCTGACCATTGATGGTAATCATATTGTTATGCATCCAGTAATGTACCATCTGGTCACCCTGACTAGCTACTGCCTGAGCGATTTCGCACTCATGATGAGGAAATACAAGATCCATACCACCACCATGAATATCGAAATGATTACCTAAATACTTTCTACCCATCGCAGTACACTCACAGTGCCAACCTGGGAAACCATCACCCCAAGGACTTGGCCAACGCATGATATGTTCCGGCGTAGCCTTTTTCCAAAGAGCAAAGTCTACTTGATTTTTCTTCTCACCAACACCATTCAACTCCCGGCTATTATTAATCATATCCGTAAGGTTACGGTGAGAAAGAATACCATATTTATGGTCCTTATCGTACTTCTCGATATCGAAATAAACAGAACCATTGCTCTCATAGGCATAACCATTATCAAGAATTTGCTGAACTAACTGCTCCTGCTCGATAATATGACCTGTAGCATGTGGCTCGATTGATGGAGGCAATACATTGAGCGCATCCATGGCCTGATGATAGCGGTTAGTATAATACTGTGCTATCTCCATTGGCTCCAACTGCTCCAAACGAGCCTTTTTCTCGATTTTATCATCTCCTTCATCTGCATCGTGCTCCAAGTGACCGACATCAGTAATGTTACGTACGTAGCGTACCTTGTAGCCCAGGTGCTTCAAATAACGGAAAAGAATATCGAAAGTAATAGCGGGACGAGCATGGCCCAAGTGAGCATCACCATAAACGGTAGGTCCACATACATACATACCCACATTAGGTGCATGCAACGGTTTGAACAACTCTTTCGTTCTAGTGAGCGTATTATAGATTAATAAATGCTGTTCCATGAGTTTATCTTATTTTTTCTTTATTTTCTTACAATAAAACTTGGCTACAAAGTTAACAAAATAACTTTATATAAAGAAGTATCAAAGCAATTTTCTATTTGCATATTCGTTTCACTTAAAAATACAGACGATTGGCTGAAAGTTTTTGCATATGTATAGTCCACTTTTTATCTTTGCAACGTCAAGATACAATATATAGGAAATAAAATTAAAACTAGACTTAACAAAAGGACACAAATCCCTCAACCACACAAGGAAAGCTTCATGTAATATGGTGATATTATATGAAGCTTCTTTCTTTTATTATACACTACACGAAAAAGTATATAAATACACTATATTAGCATAATAGCACTAATATTTAGCCAATTTTATGCAAAAAAGCTGCGAAAATTTACATATTAATAAAAAAATATGTATCTTTGCAACATCGTTTTTATAAGAGCATATTTATATTATAAGAGAGAAATGTCGTATACCAGAATAACAGCTGCAGAAGGTGCAGCTATGATAAAAAATAACGAAACAATAGGGTTAAGTGGATTTACCCCTAATGGTGTTCCCAAGGCTATTTTCCGCGAACTCTCAAAAAAAGCAATAGGAGAACATGAGGCAGGACATCCATTTCAGGTAGGCATCATCACTGGTGCCTCTACTTCGCAGAGTATTGAGGGCGATATGGCTGCAGCCAACGCTATCAAGTTTCGTACTCCCTTCTCTACCAACAGAGACTTCCGCAATCACACCAATATGGGTGAAATCGATTACGAAGATATGCACTTAGGACATATGGGCGAACGTCTTCGTCGTGGATTTTATGCTGACATCGATGTGGCTATCATTGAGGTTAGCGACATAGAAGAGGGTGCTAACATCTGTAAAGCTTATCTTACCAGTGCCGGTGGAATCGTTCCTACTATCGTCCGTTTGGCCAAGCGCATTATTCTGGAGAAAAATACATTCCATAGTCCTAACTCACGTTTCCTTCACGATGTATATGAAATCGAAGAATGTCCATTCCGTCAGCCTATTCCTATTATGAATGTAGGTGATCGTATCGGTAAGGAGTATGTAGAAATTGATGCAAGTAAGATTGTAGGTGTAGTAGAGTGCTGCATCCCAGAAGAGGCGCGCGCATTCAAACCATTAGACCCAGTAACCGAGCAGATGGGGCATAACGTTGCAGACTTCTTAGTAAAGGATTTGAAAGCAGGACGAATTCCATCTACTTTTCTGCCCCTACAAAGTGGTGTGGGGACCACGAGTAATGCCGTACTCGAGGCCTTAGGTCAAAATCCTCATGTTCCGGTATTTAGTGTCTATACCGAAGTAGTACAAGATGCTGTGATAAAATATATGCAAGAAGGAAGAATTAAGGATGCCTCATGCTCTTCGCTGACAGTTACTAACGAAACGCTACAGGAAGTATACAATAATATCGACTACTTCAAAAATCATATTACTATACGTCCAAGTGAAATCAGTAACTCGCCCGAGGTAATTCGCCGATTGGGTGTCATCGCTATGAATACAGCCATCGAGTGTGATATCTATGGTAATGAGAATTCAAGTCATATCTGTGGTAGTAAATTGATGAATGGTATAGGGGGTAGTTGTGATTACGAGCGTAATGGCTATCTCAGCATTTTTACCACACAGAGTACAACTAAGGGTGGTAAGATATCTGCTATCGTACCGATGTGTAGCCATGTGGACTCTACTGAACATGATGTAGATGTAATCGTAACTGAACAAGGGGTAGCAGATCTAAGAGGAAAAGGTCCGTTGAAGAGAGCACAGGAAATCATAGAGAACTGTGCACATCCAGACTATCGTCCGATATTACGTGAATATCTGAAGATTGCAGGAGTAGGCCATGAGCCACAGAGTATGCGAGCAGCTCTGGCCTTCCATGATACTTTCTTGACAAAAGGTGATATGAGACTGACAGATTTCAGCGATTATCTTAAATGAGATATTGCTTCTGCCAACTGTGATAATGCTTGAGCTATCAATGGTCTTGGGCATCCCACATTTAAACGCATAAAACCTTCGCCTCCCGGCCCAAACATCTCACCATCATTGAGGGCTAAATGGGCTTTATCTATGAAGAGGTCGAGCAACTGATCATGTGAAAGGTGAAGGTCACGACAATTTAACCAAACAAGGAAAGATGCCTGAGGTCGTAACGGACGAATCTGAGGCATTTTTTCTTTGCAATAATCTTCTACAAACTTAATATTATCTTCGACGTAAGCTAACATCTGCTTACGCCATTCTTCTCCCTTTCGGAAAGCAGCTATCGTAGCTATATGAGCAAAGATATGAGCTTCATCGAGCTCATTAGCCGTAAGCCAGTGATAGAATACTTTTCTAATTTTCTCATTCGGAACAATAGCATAGCTGGAAATAATACCGGCTATATTGAAGGTCTTCGTAGGGGCTTGAAAAGTAATACTAATTTGAGCAGCCTTATCGCTCACCGTAGCAAAAGGAATATGTTTATGACCAAATATGGCTAAATCTGCATGAATTTCATCGCTCACCACTAAAATATGATGTTCATAACAAAATTCGGCCAGTTTAATCAGCGTTTCTTTATCCCAGCAGATGCCTCCTGGATTATGAGGATTACAAAGTATCAATACCTTACATTTCTCATCGTATACTTGTGCCAGGTTATCAAAATCCATCTCATAACAACCATCCTCCTTACGCTTCAACGGATTCCATACGACCTCACGATGATTTCCCTGAGGTGTAAGGAAAAACGGATGATATACTGGTGGCATAACGATAACCTTTTCATCAGGCTTGAGAAAGAGATTACATACGATTCCAATACCCTTGACGATACCCGGGATAAATTTAAGCCAGCGACGATGGATACTCCATTGATGATGGTTGAGTATCCAATCGTGAATAGCTGGATAATAATCCTCTGGTTCTACTGTATAGCCTAATATCGGGTGCTCAAGACGTTGCTTCATTGCATCTATGATATCAGGACATACGGCAAAGCCCATATCAGCTACCCACATAGGAAGTAGGTCGTCACGATGCCAGCGAGGTAAGAGAGCTCCATGCATCAAATCGCCAGAGCCCGTTCTATCTATAATGGTATTGAAATCGTACTTCATCTACAATCTTTTTAGTTAATCGTAATGTGAATGATTAAGCCTCCAGAGCCTGACGAATATCGTTGAACAGGTCGTGGTAATCTTCCAAACCGATACTGAGACGCACTGTGGTATCAAGAACATCCATCTTACGCTTCTGCTCTGGTCTAAAAAGTCCAAAAATGGTACTATAAGGATGAATAGCCAAGGTGCGATTATCAAATAGATTGGTTGCACGATGGATAAGCTGAAGGTGATTGATAAAATGGAAACAAGCATCCTGATCAGCCAAATCGATACAAATCATAGCCCCGGCAGTAGCACCAAACTGACGCTGAGCTAATTCGTGATAAGGATTATCCTCAAGACCAACATAGTTTACGCGCTTAATCTGTGGAAGGGTCTGAAGCAACTTCGCAAGCTGCAAGGCATTATCAGACTGTACACGATAGCGAGCTGCAAGCGTCTCCAAACCCAAGGTCTGCAGATAAGCTACATGAGGAGTCATGTAAGCACCAAAATTGAAAAGTAATTCGTTCTTGATAAACTGGCCAATACCAAAGACTGAACCATAATCGATTACAAGACCACCTAAAGATGTAGCACCACCACTAATATACTTAGTGCTTGAAACGACTTCGACATCGACACCAAGACTATGACTATTAAACTGAGTAAAAGGAATTGTAGTAGTATCAGCTACCAACACTGTACCCTTTTCATGCGCCACCTTAGCTAAGGTTGGAATATCAGCAACTTCCATCTGAGGATTGGTGATTATTTCAAAAAATACACAAGCTGTATTCTCATCGATAGCAGCTGCAACCTCTTCAGGATTAGTTAAATCAACCAATCGAGTTTCTACACCGAAACGTTTCATCGAAACGGTCAATAGAGAGAACGTATTGCCAAAGAGATGCTTAGAAGTTACGACATTCTTACCCTGTCCTGTCAAAGCTAAAAGTAAATTACTGATAGCAGCCATACCACTATTAAAAGCAATAACATGCTTAGCGCCTGTAAGGGCAATGACACGATCTTCGAGATTGGTAACTGTAGGATTAGCTGTACGTGAATAATCTGGCATACCTGAGCGCCCCGTAAAAGCATCGGTCATATCTTGCGCATTATCAAATTCGTAAGCTACTGCATTATATACTGGTACACTCAGCGCACCATAGGCATCGCGCTTGCGATAAGGTACATGGATAGCACAAGTCTCTTTAGACAAATTCTTACTTGATCCACAACACGCAGGATCTTTTTCATTCTGTTCGTTCTCTTTCATACTCTTAAATAATTAATATCTTGAAAATTTGTTGATTTTATATTTAACTTGCAAATATACCTAGTTTTAGTGTATACCACAATACTATCATTGTGGTATTTTTTAATAAAAAAGGATATCTTGTATAAAGATATCCTTGAATATAATCAAAATAACATTCTTGTTAATCTCTTAATGCTAAATTTTTGGCAAATTCCCAAATCACTATTCCTGCTGTAGTACTAACATTGAGACTATGCTTGGTTCCAAACTGAGGTATCTCTAAACAACCATCGCTCATGTCGACCACTTGTTGCTTCACACCTTTCACTTCATTACCCATAATCATAGCATAATGCTGATCAGTATTATGCTGGCGAATATCCACTTCAAGATTTTGAAGTTTGGTACTGCCTTCCACCTGCTCTATACTATATACATAATAGCCCTTCTTGTGGAGCTCATTAACAGCATCCTCTGTATTCTTGAAGTATTTCCACTCCACACTGTCTTCACCACCCAAAGCTGTCTTATGAATCTCAGGATGAGGAGGACAAGCTGTGATGCCACACAGATAAACAGCTTCGATACGAAAAGCATCACCACTACGGAACACACTACCAACATTATACAAAGAGCGAACATCATCCAAGACAACAATTAAAGGAAGCTTTTCAGCCTCCTTAAATTGTTCTACGGAAAGACGATTCATCTCTATCGCACGCAATTTTCTCATAATACAATTTATGCTTCTTTAGCTTGATAAGCTAGAGCATAAGCCTTTATCTGCTTTACCATAGCTAACAATCCATTAGAACGAGTAGGACTCAGATGCTCACGCAAGCCAATTTGCTCGATAAAATAAAGATCAGTATCTAAAATTTCCTTAGGAGTATGACCGCTCAATACCTGAATAAGCAAAGCTATGATACCTTTTACAATTAACGCATCACTATCTGCTGTAAAAACAAGCTTGCCTTCTTCATAATCACACTGTACCCATACACGGCTCTGACAGCCATCTATAAGATTACTCTCTGTCTTATACTTTTCGTCGAGTACTTCCAGATCATTACCTAAATCGATAAGCATCTGATATTTGTCCATCCAGTCAGTGAAGTCTGCAAACTCCTCGATGACTTCATCCTGTGCTTCGTTGATTGTCATAGTTATTTAATCTCTTTAATTTCTTGAACAGTTACCAGTTTATACAACTTATCTGAAGGACGAACTTTTCCATCTACAGGGATTGATACTCGCTGCCCCTGAAGAGCTTTATCAACAGACTTTAAGTCATAACGTATCTCACTGGCATTCAAATACATAACACCTGTTGTAGGACCAGTTATCAACAGTTTATCACCTTGGTTAAAACTAGAGGCTTCAACAGCAACTTCAGCTACATTTAACTTGCTAAAATACTTCATAACCTTACCTACAAGAACCTTCTTCTCTGTAGCCACAGAGCCATAGTGCTTATTCCATTCACCCAATGTCTGACCCTGGTAATAGCCATCCCAAAAACCACGATTGAATACTGTGGCTAAACGCTCATCCCAAGCATCCTTTTTCTCTTCTGTAAAAGTACCATCGAGAACAGATTGAATGGCCTCCTTATAGCATTTTACAACAGTATAAACATATTCTGGTCCACGAGCACGTCCCTCTATCTTGAAGACACGAACACCTGCATCCATCATTCGATCGATAAAGCGAACGGTCTTCAAGTCCTTGGGACTCATGATATATTTATTGTCAATTTCAAGCTGATTACCCGTTTCGTTATCGGTTACAGTATATGAACGACGACAAATCTGTACACATTCACCACGGTTAGCCGAACGATTCATATTATGTAAACTCATATAGCACTTACCACTGACAGCCATACAGAGTGCTCCATGGCAAAACATCTCTATACGAATCTGACGACCCATCGGGCCACAGATATTCTGCTCTACGATTTGTTCGTGTATATGCTTAACCTGATCCATATTCAACTCACGAGCCAATACCGATACATCAGCAAAACGACTATAGAACTTTAATGCTTCGAGATTAGAAATATTAAGCTGTGTAGAGAGGTGTACCTCTTCACCTACCTCATTGCAGTAAGCCATTACAGCTACATCACTGGCAATGACAGCACTGATGCCTGCTTCTTTAGCTGCATCAATAATCTCCTTCATTGTCTCGATATCATTATCATAAATTACAGTATTTACTGTAAGATATGTCTTAATACCATGCTCATTACAAGTTGCTGCGATATCTCGCAAGTCATCAATGTTGAAATGATTGGCAGAATGAGAACGCATGTTCAACTGACCAATACCAAAATAAATGGAATCGGCACCTGCCTGAATGGCTGCAGCCAATGATTCACGAGAACCAACGGGCGCCATAACTTCGAATTCTTCTATCTTCTCTTTCATTTGGCTGCAAAGTTACAATTAATTTTCTAGATATGAAGACCCTATCTATATTTTTAGTACTTTTGCAAGTAATATGAAACAAACTGTTATTCTATTGTTGTTATCTATACTCCTGCTTTCAAGCTGTGAGCAGAAGTCTACTACTTCACATGATACATTGAAAACGATAGTGCGCTTGAAAACTACACCTGTAAAAAATCAGGGAAACAGTGAAACTTGCTGGATTTATGCCATGCTGGCCACCATCGAAACAGAACATCTCATGAGAGGTGACTCAGTAAACCTTTCACCAGCCTATATCGTAAGGAAGCTTATTAATGATCAAGCCACAAGCTGCTATCTCTCTGCTGGAGAAAAGCCCGTAAACATGAGAGGTATGGGACCTATGCTTATACATACCCTGCAAAAGTATGGAGCGGAACCCTATGATTCTTATCAGGATCCTGATATAATCAATTATAATATCCTAAAAAGAAAAGTAGAAAAACTTGCTATGATTTCAGCACGACAAGGCATAGGAATTGCACAATTCCAAGACAAAATTAACCAAATGCTGGATAATGAAATCGGTTATATGCCAGCCCAATTTGTCTTTATGCTTGGAGCTCAATATACTCCTAAGGAATTTGCACATAGTGTATGTGCTCCTGGCGAATATCTGTTTATGACTAGTTTTACCCACCATCCTTTCTATCAAAATATAGAACTGGAGATGCCTGATAATTTTACCCATGATACTTATTACAATGTACCTCTTGACAAAATGATGAAAACAATAGAAAACAAAATATGTCAAGGACATCCTGTATTTTGGGAAGGCGATACCAGCGAATCTTCCTGCCGATTACAAGCGGGTATTGCTACTCTTGAGGAAAAAAATATTACACAAAAGAAAAGACAGCAAGCCTTTGAACGATTACGGACAACTGATGACCATGCCATGGAACTTATCGGCATAGCCATTAATAAAAAAGGAGAAAAATATTTCATCGCAAAAAACTCATATGGACCTAAACAAGGTGTACAGGGATATGTATACCTGTCATATGACTATATCGCCATGAAGACAATTGCTATCGGTTTTTCTAAACGATAAAAAATAATAGAAGAATATATTAATGCCTTTTTCGTGTTGTATAACATATTGTGCGCGAACACAAACTTTTTGATTTATATCAAGAAAAGAAATATAAATCAACAAAATTACAAATCTTTTATGGCAAATGAAAGAAAAGAATATAACTTTGCAGTATCAAAAAGATAAATGAATATTTTAGGTAAAGATTGTTAGGATACAAAGACAGGTTTAGCAAAAGGTAAAAAATAGATTGTTTAGGTAACGATAGGTAAAAGATTAATAGGATAATTACTCAATAGGATTGATTAGAGAAAGGTAGAAAGATGGGAATAACAATGATGATTGCCTGGATTGCAGCTTTTACTGCATCAGGCTATGTGGTGAAAAGGTTTGAATAAATCGAAGGCATCACATCGGTTATGAGAAATTTGAGAAGAAAAATAATAAACGCATAGTTCTTTTAGAACCATGCGTTTTTTTATTGTTGAGATATTTGGTGTACCAAATCATTTTTACTATATTTGCATTATCTTAAAATATTGTGATAAGTATATGGCTAATCATCCACAATGGTCAGACGAATATTGGTTGCTCCTGATGCAACTCTACATGAAAAAGCCTATCGGCATCAAACCGCTGTATTCCCGTGCCATGGTAGACTTGGCATTAATGTTACACATTGAGCCAAAGTTTCTCTATGACCAGATGTTTTTTTTGCAGAAATCTGAACAGCCTTCATTAAAATTATTATGGGATAAATATAGTAAACACCCTAAGAAATTAGAACAGAAAGCTAAACTTATTCAGGAACAATTTGGATTTCAACACGCTGATACTTTTTTTCAGGATGTAGATATTCATGAAACTTGGGAAAAAGATTTTCGTCCTCTTGAAGCAGACAAAGAATTATCACCTATAAAGCTCATCATGATTCTAAATCTCTATTTTCAGCTCACTCCTGTCACCATGGTGCCAGAAACTCCTGAAATAGAAGATTTGGCCAAACTCATTCACCTCAATCCTGAAAAGATTACAAATATAATGGACATCTACCAAATTTGTGATCCTTATCTTACACGTGACTCTTTCATGGCTATCACTCCACTACTTAAACCATGTGAGGAAATATGGAAACGTTTCGGAAATGAAGATCCACAAAATCTTTATACACTGGCATCACAGCTAAAAGAGTACTTTTTATAAAAAGAATATGGTATGGCTCAAAAACTCATTCAAACACAGATACAGAAACAACAACAATTACAACGACTTAGCCAACAGCAAATGCTTCAGGTTAAGCTGTTGGAAATGCCGTTGACTGAACTGGAAGAAAATATCAATGCTGAACTGGACGATAATCCGGCACTGGAAAGATCGTCTGACGAAGAGTTTGCCGACAACACTATGGATAGCAACGGTGATGATTATGAAAATGAGGAAGAAGACTCTTATGAAAAAAAAGCCGAAAAAGAAGAACGAGAAGACGCTTTAGACTCTGCCTTAGAAAGCTTAGGACAAGACGACCAGATGCCTGAATATAATACTTCGAGAAGTAATATCCAAAATGCTGATTATGAAGAGATGGTATATGGAGATACTACTTCATTCTATGACAAACTTAACGAACAGATGGATATGTTGGAGCTTACCGATCTGCAACATGATATTATGGAGTATCTTATCGGTTCACTGGATGACGATGGCATTTTACGAAAAGACTTAGAATCGATTAGCGATGAACTCGCAATCTACCACAATATTGATGCTGATGTTAACGATATAGAACATATTCTACATCTGCTACAAAACTTCGACCCTGCAGGAATAGGAGCTCGAAGCTTGCAAGAATGTTTGCTGCTACAAATAGACCGAATGCCTAGAGGCAGACTAAAAGAAGCAATGCAGACCGTTATCAAAGATTATTTCGAAGAATTCACAAAAAAACACTGGGAAAAGATACAGACAGGAATGGGACTGAACGATATTCAGATACAAACTCTGCAGGAAGAAATAAAAAGACTGAACCCTAAACCTGGTGCATCCTTAGGTGAAACACAAGGCAGAAATATCAATCAGATTACACCAGACTTTATTGTCGATATTACTGATGATGGTAGCATCAGTTTTACCATTAATCATGGTCGAATACCAGAACTGACAGTATCACCATCGTTTACAGAAATGGTGGAGACCTATCGCAACAATAAAGAAGGCATGAATCGACAGACCAAAGAAGCTCTGCTCTATGCTAAAGAAAAAGTAGAAAAAGCACAAGGTTATATCGAGGCTATCAAACAACGACAGCATACTCTCTACGTAACCATGAAAACAATTATTGACTTACAGCGAAAATTTTTCTTGGATGGAGACGAGGCTGATCTAAAACCGATGATTCTGAAAGACATCGCAGAAAAGACCGGCTTGGATATCTCAACTATTTCTCGCGTTAGCAATGTAAAATATGTACAAACCAAATGGGGAACATTCCCACTTCGCTTTTTCTTCAGTGACGGTTACACCACAGACAATGGGGAAGAACTCTCAACAAGAAAAATTAAACTGGCACTGAAAGAAATAATAGAAAAAGAGGACAAGAAGAAGCCATTGAGTGATGAAACATTAGCTGCAGAAATGAAAAAAATAGGATATCCTATCGCTAGAAGGACTATAGCAAAATATAGAGAACAACTAAATATACCTGTGGCAAGACTACGTCGCAGTTAAGCAATGAACGAAAAAAATATAATAATGACCGCTCGGGTGTTAAGTATGATCTTCACCCCTTTTTATCTCCCTATCGTGGGATTTTTCATGCTGTTTATTTTCAGCTATATGAGTTTTTTGCCTTTGAGCTACAAGGCACTCGTACTAGTAATTGTCTATCTTTTTACTATATTACTGCCTTCACTTCTGATACATGCATATCGTAAATATCAGGGATGGACTTTATTTGAACTAGGACAAAAAGAAAAACGTATGGTTCCTTATGTGATTTCCATACTGTGTTATTTTCTTTGTTTTTGGCTCATGTCTCGAGCTCATATACCTCACTTCATGAATATTATCTTAGTAGCTGCTCTTGTTATTCAAATGATATGTGCCCTCATTAATGTATGGTGGAAAATATCTACTCATACAGCCGCCATCGGAGGTGTAGCAGGAGCTTTACTGGCTTATTCTCTTATTTTTTCTTTTAATCCTATCTGGTGGTTCTGTTTAATCATGATTATTGCCGGAATGGTAGGAACCAGTAGAATGATACTCCGTCAACACTCATTACAACAAGTTGTTACTGGATTTCTAATTGGATTTATTTGCTCGTTAATCATTATTTAAAAATTACGATATATGAAACCATTGATTAGTATTATCATGGGCAGCACAAGTGACCTGCCTGTTATGGAAAAAGCATGTAAGTGGTTAGAAGACCAAGAAATACCTTTCGAGGTTAACGCTTTGTCTGCTCATCGCACTCCTGATGCTGTAGAAGCATTTGCAAAAGGTGCCAAAGATCGTGGCATCAAGGTTATTATTGCTGCTGCAGGTATGGCTGCTGCTCTACCTGGAGTTATTGCAGCTTCTACTCCACTCCCTGTCATTGGTGTACCTATAAAAGGTATGCTCGATGGACTCGATGCCATGTTGAGCATTATCCAGATGCCTCCAGGCATTCCTGTAGCTACTGTTGGTGTAAATGCAGCTCAGAATGCAGCTGTTCTTGCTGCTGAGATGATAGCACTAGGTGATGAAGATATGGCTAAAAAGGTAGATGCTTGGAAAGCTGGTCTTGGAGCTAAAATAGAAAAAGCAAACAAGGATTTAGCCGAAATCAAAGACTATAAGTTCAAATGTAATTAATATTAATATTAATAAATCTAAATTGCATGATAGATTTATTTCAATATCAGCGTAGACAAACTTCTAATGTACATGTTGGAGCTGTCGATATTGGTGGAAATAATCCAGTAAGAATACAGTCTATGACTACCACAAATACCAATGATACAGAAGCTTGTGTAAAACAGGCTGAGGATATTATTAAGGCTGGTGGTGAGTTGGTAAGACTGACAACACAGGGCTCACGAGAAGCTGAAAATCTCAAAAATATTAATGCAGGACTACGCAATGATGGCTATCAGACACCACTTGTAGCGGATGTACATTTTAATCCACATGTGGCTGATGTTGCTGCTCTTTATGCTGAAGGTGTTCGAATAAATCCTGGTAACTATGTTGATCCTGCACGTAAATTCATTCAGGTAGAATATACAGATGAAGAATACGAACAGGAGCTGAAAAAAATAGAGGAACGCTTTGTGCCTTTTCTTAATATCTGTAAAGAACATCATACAGCTATCAGAATAGGTGTAAATCATGGGTCGCTGAGTGACCGTATACGAAATCGATATGGTGATACCCCTGCTGGTATTGTTGAAAGTTGTATGGAATTCCTTCGTATCTGCAAAAAAGAAAATTTCAGCAATGTTGTTATATCTATAAAGTCGTCTAACACAGTTGTTATGGTGCAGTCTGTTCGTTTACTGGTAGACACCATGGAGAAAGAAGGGATGAACTATCCACTGCATCTAGGTGTAACAGAAGCTGGTGAGGGTGAAGATGGTCGCATTAAGAGTGCTGTTGGCATAGGTGCACTTTTGGCTGATGGTATCGGTGATACCATTCGCGTAAGCCTCAGTGAGGAACCTGCTGCTGAAATACCTGTAGCCAAACATCTAGTTGACTATATCGGCAAGAAATCAGGACATATTATTGTTCCTGGAGAAGCTAATAAAGACTTCAATTGGATTAGTCCTACAAGAAGAAATACACAGCCTGTCATCAATATTGGTGGAAATCATGTACCTGTTGTTATTAGTTCGTGCAATGCTATAAAAGGTGCAAATGCTGTAAGCAATGCAGAGCTGACACCTGATTATATATATATTGGCAGTAAACTGCCTAAGCAGATCAAAATGGGACAATGCTATATTGTAGATTATAATGCCTACCAAGATCTTAACGTTAAACCAGAGACGACAGGAGCTAAACTCTATCCTATCTTCCCTGTATCGGCTATGCCTTTCATAGGCATGATTCAGGCTGAACTAAAATTCCTCGTACTTGAATTTGGCACACCTGCAGCTGAATATCTTGCTTGTTTGAAAGCACATCCTGAGATTGTAGTTATTTGCGTCAGCAACCAACAGAATCGACTGGCTTGTCAGCGTGCACTCGTCCATGAGATGATGAACCATGGATTACATAATCCTGTCATTTTCGCTCAGATGTACGAACATACACAGGCCCAAAAGAGCGATTTCCAACTTGAAGCTGCCGCTGATATGGGTGCACTAATGATGGATGGACTAGTAGACGGAATCTGGCTCATGAACAATGGTAACTTAGCTCAACAGGATGTTGATGACACCGCCTTTAATATACTACAAGCTGGCAGATTAAGAACAACCAAAACTGAATATATCAGTTGTCCTGGATGTGGTCGTACACTTTATGATTTACGCGAAACTATCGCCAAAATACGTGAGGCTACAAAAGAAATGAAGGGCCTTAAAATAGGAATTATGGGATGTATCGTAAATGGTCCTGGTGAAATGGCAGATGCTGACTATGGTTATGTAGGTGCAGGAGTAAATCGAGTCTCACTCTATCGTAAACAAGAGTGTATCGAAAAAAATATTCCAGAAGAATTTGCCGTAGAGCACCTTCTAAAATTAATAGAATCTGATAAAAATAAAAACTAAAATATAAACGATATGGAACTTAAAGGTAGATATGTCGCAGATAGTCATCGTTATGATGATAGCGATGCTCTGTATCGCAGATGTGGTAATTCAGGTATTCTATTGCCAAAAATCAGTTTAGGATTTTGGCATAACTTTGGAGGTGTAGACCCTTACGAAAGAAGTAGAGCCATTACGCATTATGCTTTCGACCATGGTATCACCCATTTTGATCTAGCCAACAATTACGGTCCTCCGTATGGCAGTGCTGAAGAAACTATGGGTAGACTGATGACTGACGATTTTATGCCTTACCGCGATGAGCTTTTTATCTCAACCAAGGCTGGTTATGATATGTGGGAAGGTCCTTATGGCAATTGGGGGTCAAGAAAATATCTCATGGCTAGTCTCAATCAGAGTTTGAAACGCATGAATCTAGATTATGTCGACCTGTTCTATAGTCATCGTTATGATCCTGTAACACCTCTAGATGAAACTTTACAAGCTCTTGTAGATATTGTAAAGTCTGGTAAGGCGCTATATGTAGGTATCAGCCGATGGCCACTCGAAGCGTTGAAATATGCAAATGAATATCTTCGCCAACACGATGTTCCTCTTTTAATATATCAAGGCAGGCTGAATTTATTGGACAAAGAGCCACAAGAAGAAGGTATACTCGACTATTGTTCAGAACAAGGCATTGGTTTTATCAGCTTCTCACCACTAGCTCAAGGTTTACTTACTGATCGCTATCTTAAAGGTATACCTGAAGACAGCAGAATGAATAAAGGTAAGTTTTTGAAAAAAGAAAAACTTACACCAGAACTACTTGACTATCTTAAGAGTCTGAACAGCATAGCAGAAGGCAGAAATGAAACGCTTGCAGAAATGGCTTTGGCTTGGATATTGCATCAAAAAGGCATTACTAGCGTTCTCGTAGGTGCAAGCAACGTGGAACAATTGGACAAAAATATGAAATGTGTCCATGCTGAACCGTTTAGAAATCAAGATATATAATTTTATCAGAAACATAAAAGAAGTCCCCAGAAAGCCTTTATTTCGCTTTCTGGGGACTTTTACATTATCAATTATATATATGTACTATAATATCAATTAATTACAGAAGTAATAGGACTTTTATTACCCTTAATACCTGTCAAAAAGGCCTTAGCTGTACCAAATCGTAGATACATATCAAGACGTACTGGAATATGATTGCTATCATCAGTAACATAAAAATCGACTATACGTTTATACTTACCATCTTCAAGTTCCATGTAAGCTAAACGAAGACAACGATACTTATGACCATTGTCTGCCTTAATATTTAGTTTACCATCAAATCTTATTTGAGCTGGAGTATTGTTACGTCCATCCACAATAGGGAATTTGACAACATTACCCTTTTTCCATTTATCCGGTACAAAGCTACGTGCACGCAAGAAGATACTCATCATATCGAACACACACTCTTGATAAGTATGCTTTTCCTTATCCACATGTCCGTCGTCTCCCCAATAACGTTGTTGATTAACGTGACAGTTACCACCACTATAGCTATAGAAGACTTCATCTACTGTATATCGCTTGCCTTCACGAGCCCCTTTACGAAAATATAATGGAGCTAGTTCTAGCGTATTATAGCATAAGAGTGTATCACGAAGGACAAAAAAGTCATCCACCTTACTATTACCACGAGTAATTAAGCTACATCGATAAGCAGGATGGCCTTTATATTTACTTTGCACAGTAGACATACTTGCTGTACCAGCCTTCACCCATACAAATTTCCAATTATAATAAAGATTGTAGGCTAGAAATTCACCACTTTTAAAGGCCGTATTATGGAAAGTACACTGAGCCTTAGCATTTCCTACAGAAAGAAAAAGTAGGAAAGCAACGAATAACAATTTTAGTTCTTTCATAATCATCATACGTGAGGAATATACTGAAGACCTAACTGCTTAGCACGTTCAGCATTTTGATTTTTAATTTTTTTATCTTTATCAGGCTTTTGTTTAGTTATTACACCTGGTTTCTGTCTATATAATGGCTTACCTTTAGGATTCCAACTTTCTGTAATATCCCATTTTGCTTTGCATTCTATTTTTTCTGGATAATAGTATACTTCTTCAGCCTGTCTGTCTTCATCATAGTTACCTGTATCCCAAATTCCGTTTTTATTACTGTCTACAAACAGTCGAAGATAATAAGAACCTGGAGTGACATAGTAGAATTCAACTTGCCCATTTGAAGTAGTAACTTCTTTGACAACTTTGTCAGAACCATCAAGCAACTGAACCACAACAGTAGTATCCGACATGTCATTAAGTGTAAGAAGCAACGAACTGTATTCATCCAGTTTTTTTATTTTAAAACCTTGCTTATATTTATCAGAAACTGCACCGTAAATATCCTCAAAAGCTAGAGAATCTATTTCAAGACTATACTGTATATCTGGACGCCATTCACCTTTGAACACGTATTCTCTATCAGTACGCTTTTCTATCTCAAAAGGCGAACGATACCATAGACTATCATGTTCTGAGTATAGATGAATAGCAGAAGTATCCATACGCGCTAACGGCGTTGGGAATGATATGAGAATATTTTTATCAGGATCCATTTCACCTGATACCTGAATATCAGGTTTCAAAAATTCTTTTGGCTTAACAGAGTCATAAGGTAGTCCCTTTTCTTTTTTCTTCGCTTCAGCCTTTTCCCATTTTTCATACTCTTTCTGCTCCTTTTTCAGTCGTTTTTCATAAGAAGTCTTAGCTAAGATTTCCAAGGTATCAGTCTGATTCTGCAATATCCCCATACTATCTGTATGCATATAACTTATCTGCAAACGAAGAGTATCCTGATTAATCAAAGCTGTATCACGAAGCCAATATGTCAAAGTATCTTTCTTGGCAGAAGACTCTATAACAAAAGCATTATCAGCATTAAAATTTAGACCTTTTATTTGAGGTAAGTTATCGTCTCCGTAACTGAAAAATAGTGTAAAATGATTAGCATCTTTACGCTCGCTCTTAATAAAATAACGATCTGTCATTTGCTCAGTAAAAGCTCTGAGCACAATATCATCTGGGTAATAATGCGTATAGCGTATAGGAGTTATAGTATTGATATGTAAGCTATCTTTCCAAAGTGTATCCTGACGTGTATCTGGCTTACAACTAGGAACTATAATATCATGACTAAAAGCTATCTTTTCGCTTTTCTGATTGAAAACAAAGTTTCCATCAACATCCTGCAGAGCGTAGATACGATATTTGCCTGGTGCCACACCTTTAATAACAAAATGTCCGCGACTATCACTACGCGAAACACGAAGCATTTCTGATTTTTTAAATATTGTATCTGTTAGATTACTATAAAGACCTACAAGAATACCCTTAATAGGCTCCAGATTTTCTGATTCCAATACGTATCCAGAAACCTCCATTGTATCAATCTCCGAACCTGTAGAAAAGGTATAAGTGAAATTTCCCAATGGATTACCTTCATTATTATCCGATATAGCATCAGAAAAGTCGACCGTATAAGTTGTATTCTCTTTCAGACTATCTTTAAGTTCTATTTTAATGCGCTTACCAGTACTAGTAATTTCAGCAGCTTCTAGCTGTGGAGGCGAAACAACAACCTTTTCACTAGCATTCTCCATTTTAATGAATTCACTAAAATAGATATACATAGTTTTCGCTTTCACTCCCGTAGATTTTTCTGCAGGTGAAGCTCCAACTACCCTTGGGGGAGTTTCATCATACCATCCACCATCGGGCTTACCCATCTTAGCACAAGAAGCTAGGAACAGCAAAACTGTTAAAATTAGTATTGTAAATTTACTTTCTTTCATTGCAGATATATTCTACAGAATTATTCTCGATTCATAGCCAACATTTCGTCAATATTCTTTCGACTATTACTCAGACGAGGTATCTTATGCTGTCCACCCAACTTGCCTTTACTCTTCAACCAATCATTAAAAACATTCGGACGAGCCTTAATAACCTCAAGATGCTGGAGTGTAACATCATGATAGCGTTTAGCCTCGTAATCACTATTAATCTCCTGAAGTTTCTTATCAAGCAGTGTAGAAAACTCATCTAAATTATCAGGTTCTTTTGAGAATTCTATCAGCCACTGATGACGACACTTAGCATTACTATCCATATAAACAGGAGCAGCAGTATAGTCTAATATTTGTGCACCTGTCTTTGCACAAGCATAAGCCAATCCCTGCTCTGCATTATCCATAATTAACTCCTCACCAAAGGCATTAATAAAATACTTTGTTCTACCTGTGATTATAAACTTATATGGATCTTTACTTGTGAACTGTACTGTATCGCCTATCATATAGCGCCATAATCCACAAGAAGTAGAAATAAGCATTGCATAATTTTTACCTAATTCTACCCCCCATAACGGAACCACCGTAGGATGGTCTGAACCAAATTCGTCCATAGGGATAAACTCATAGAAGACATCATAATCTATCATCAAGAGCATAGACTTATCACTTGGATTACTCTGCAAGCCAAAGAAACCTTCACTAGCATTATAAGTCTCCATATAGTTCATCTTAGAAGATGTGATGAGTTGCTCATACTGCTGACGATAAGGCGTAAAAGCAATACCTCCATGCCAGAACACCTCAAGATTAGGCCATACTTCTTCCAAATGTTTTTTTTCCGATAGCTCCATGACACGAACCAAAACACTCAGCATCCAACTTGGTACACCAGAGATAGTAGTTACGTTTTTATTCATAGTTTCCCTGGCTATACGATCACGTTTTATTTCGAAATCACTCAAAAGAGCTGTTTCTTTTTTCGGCACTCGAACCCAATTAGCTAATGGATTGATATTCTCAATAAGAATAGCACTTAAATCGCCTACCAAACTACCAGGCAGATTATAGTTAGGAGAATGACTTCCACCTAAAATAAGACTTTTTCCATCAAAAATACGACTATGAGGATGATTAGCCAAATATAAAGCTACAGCATCAAATCCACCCTTGTAGTGAATGCGATGAAGACCATCTGCTGATACAGGAATAAATTTACTTTTATCGTTAGTTGTACCCGATGATTTGGCATACCATTTTACACCACCTGGCCATAGTACATTTTGCTCACCATGGCGCATACGATCTATATAGCCTTTCATCTCCTCGTATGTATTTACAGGAATATTTTGGGCAAACTGCTCATAATTATGAGTATTCTTGAGCAAATGATTACGACCATATTCAGTTTCTCTACCACTTTCAATTAGGCTAGAGAGCACCTTCTGCTGCAGCTCCTCTGCAGCAGTATTATATTTTTCAAGCTCTTTTTGGCGAGGTTTAAATATAAAACTTGCTAAACTCGTTAAACTCATTATTTTAGAATATCTTTAAGTATGCAAATTTACCCTAAACTTTTGACATACAATAATAATTTACTAATTTTAATAGTTAAAATCGTTGACATTCCTCATTTCAGGAAAACCAAAAAAGTATCCTCATATCTGATATCAGATACAAGAATACTTTTTACTTCATTCAGCCAAAATATGTTTAGTTACCAAAAGCTGCATTTTCAGCTTCTGTAATAATCTCTTCTTTGGTTTTTTCTTTCGGATTAACCGAAATATCATTCAGACTAAATTCATCATTATCATCCGAGACACTATTCTGAACCTGTTCTTCACTAAGAGTATACATTGGAACTCTACGCTTGCGATTAGATATATCGTCGTATACTTTCTCACGAAAAACGTTAATATGTTTCTCTTCTATAACAGGTTCTTCTGACTCTTTAGTAATAATAAAATCGTCTTTTATATCAGTACTTGGGACATTCTCTACAGGTTCCTCTTCCATCTTTGTACGATTAGCCTTAGCAGTAAAAACAGCATCAATATACTGAGGTTCTTTGCGAAGTTTATCCAGAGTTCCTTTAGAAGCAATCTGCTGGCTTTCTTTTTTAGAATAACCTTTCCCCTCTGCACCATCTATATTCTCAATAACAACCTTATATGAGAAAATAGGACTGCCATTCTTATCTTTATCCTGACCTGTCATTTCGAAAGACAGTTTAACTCGATTTTTCTGGCTCCATTCAATCAGTTTGCTTTTAAAGTTTACCTCCTTATAAGCCACCTTATCGATGTTTATCATTTTTGCCAGAATACGATTCTGCATGAAATTCATACAAGCATTATAACCACGATCGAGATATACGGCACCAACCAGAGCTTCGAAAGCATTTCCTCCCACATAGCTATTATGAGAGGAACTGTGTCCATTAGAAAGAATTAACTGGGTGATACCCATCTCCTGAGCTAACTTATTAAGCGTATCACGCTGTACAAGTTTACTTCGGGTATTGGTAAGAAAGCCTTCTCTTTTACCAGGGAAATGCTGATAAACAATGTCACCGACAATAGCATCTAGAATAGCATCGCCTAAGAATTCTAGACGTTCGTTATTCACAGGCTTACCTTTAGAATTGCGATGCATGATACTTTTATGCATCAAAGCCTGTTTATAGAGCTTAATGTCGTGAGGATAAAAACCGAGAATATCATATAAAGAAGAACAAAGCTCCTTATCCTTGCGGAAAGGGAGCTTTATTCTATCTATAAAATTATTCAGCATATTTCTTGAATACTACACAACAGTTGTGACCACCGAAACCGAATGTATTACTCAAGGCTGCACGTACGGTACGTTTCTGAGCCTTGTTGAACGTAAAGTTCATATTATAATCCAATTCAGGATCCTCATCACCATCAACGTGGTTGATAGTAGGTGGAACAATGTCATTCTTCACACTTAGTATACATGCCATTGCCTCTACAGCACCAGCAGCACCAAGTAAGTGACCAGTCATTGATTTGGTAGAACTGATGTTAAGCTTGTAAGCCTGCTCACCAAAGACATCCTTAATAGCCTTAGCCTCAGAGATATCTCCTACATGAGTAGATGTACCGTGAACATTGATATAGTCAATGTCTTCAGGCTTTAAGTTGGCATCCTCAAGTGCAGCTTGCATAACAAGTTTAGCACCAAGGCCCTCTGGATGAGAAGCTGTGATATGATAAGCATCTGCACTCATGCCTTCGCCAACCATCTCAGCATAAATCTTCGCTCCACGAGCTTTAGCATGCTCCAATTCTTCAAGAATTAAGCAACCAGCACCTTCACCCATGATAAAACCATCACGACTTCCACTGAATGGACGAGACGCATGCTCTGGATCATCATTACGTGTAGACAATGCCTTCATTGCATTAAAGCCACCAACACCTGTCTCACAAATGGCAGCTTCTGCACCACCTGTTACGATAGCATCAGCCTTACCCAAACGAATCAAGTTAAATGCATCAGCAACAGCATTGCTAGAAGAAGCACATGCACTTGTTGTGGTATAGTTAGGTCCATGGAATCCAAAATGGATTGAAATCTGACCAGAAGCAATATCCGCAATCATCTTAGGAATGAAGAATGGATTAAATTTAGGACCATTCTCTTTATGAGTAGCATAATAACCTACTTCTTCCTGGAATGTTTGAATACCACCGATACCTACACCAAAGACAACACCAACACGACTCTTGTCTATTGATTCCGCATCAAGACCACTATCCTTTACACCCTGCATTGCAGCAATCATAGCAAACTGAGTATAACGGTCCATCTTGCGAGCTTCCTTACGATCGATGTAATCGTTTACATTAAGATTTTTTACTTCGCAAGCGAACTGAGTCTTGAAAAGGGATGCATCAAAATTTGTAATAGGAGCAGCACCGCTTTTGCCGGCAACCATAGATTCCCATGTCTCCTCAGGAGTGTTTCCTAATGGAGTTACGGCACCAAGTCCTGTTACTACTACTCTTTTTAATTCCATTATATATTTTTAAGTGCTAATTACTTAGCGTTTGCTTCAATGTAAGAGATAGCATCACCTACAGTTGCAATCTTTTCAGCTTGATCGTCTGGGATAGAAATGTTGAATTCTTTCTCAAATTCCATAATCAATTCTACTGTATCCAATGAGTCAGCACCCAGGTCATTTGTGAAGCTTGCTTCTGCCTTTACTTCAGACTCATCAACACCGAGTTTATCAACGATAATAGCCTTTACTTTTGATTCAATTTCTGACATAATTGTAACTTTTAAAATGTTTATAAATGATTTCTAATTAAAAAATTCGGGTGCAAAGAAACAAAATTAAATCCAATATAGCAAATAAATTTGAAAAAAAAGCGACTTTCATTGCACAGGGGTACCCTAAATGTGCATTTTTTTGCTTTTTTCTCCAATTATTTGCTTATTTACAAATAAATAACTACTTTTGTGAACAAATCAATTTATACTTAAATATGTCATTTTCAGAACATTGTAACGTTATATTTAACGAAGCTATTCAAGATTATCATGTAAAGGATAATATTGACACTCCCATCCAAAATCGTTATGCCGAGAATACTATCGATTACATTTTATATCTCAAAAATTGGATTGACACTGTACAGTGGCATTTCGAAGATATTATCAGAGATCCCGAAATCGACCCTGTTGAAGCTCTTACTTTGAAGCGTCGCATCGATAAGAGTAATCAGGACCGTACCGACTTAGTTGAGCAGATTGATTCTTATTTCCGTGATAAATATAAGGAGATTAAAATACAAGATGATGCACGCATCAACACAGAAAGTCCTGCATGGGCAATTGATCGTCTCAGCATTCTAGCACTAAAAATTTATCACATGAAGGAACAGACTGAACGTAATGATGCTTCTGCTGATCATATTGCTAAATGTCAGGCTAAACTCAATGTCCTACTCGAACAGCAAAAAGATTTATCTATAGCTATTGATCAACTGCTCGATGATATTGAAGCTGGTAGAAAGTATATGAAGGTATACCGCCAGATGAAAATGTATAATGATACAGATACAAATCCTGTATTATACGCTAAAAAATAAACTATTATCCGTTTATGAAAACAGAGCATATCCTAGTTATAAGATTCTCTGCCATAGGCGATGTAGCTATGACTGTGCCAGTGATTTACTCACTGGCTAAACAGTATCCAAATGTAAGGATTACGATGCTCAGTCGACCTTTTGCACGACCTTTCTATGAAAATCTAGCCCCTAATGTAAGTTTTATGGAGGCAGACGTAAAACAGGAATATCATGGTATTAAGGGCCTAAATGCACTGTATCGCCGACTTACGGCTAAGCACTTTACAGCGATTGCCGACCTACATAATGTATTACGTTCCAATTTTCTACGCTTACGATTTAATCTAGATAATTTTAAAGTAGCCCATATCGACAAGCATCGCAAGGGTAAACATATGCTATGTTCCTTTAATAATAAAAAGTTGATACAACAGCCTACAGCCTTTCAGAATTATGCTGATGTCTTTGCCGAACTTGGCTATCCTATCCAAATGAACTTTACTTCTATTTTTCCTCCTGAAGGCGGAAATCTTCGACTTTTGCCAGAGCATATCATTGGTAAGAAGCAAGCCTTCTCTCAATGGATAGGCATCGCACCTTTTGCAGCCCATGAGGGTAAAATCTATCCACCTAGACTAATGGAACAGGTTATCGCTACACTGATTAACCATCATCCATCAGCTAGAATATTCCTCTTTGGCGGAGGGAAAAAAGAAACTCAACAATTTGAAGAGTGGACTCAAAAATATAAAAATTGCATAAATGCATCTGGAGCTTTATCTGGAATCATGCAAGAACTTATTCTCATGAGTCATCTTGATGTCATGATTAGTATGGACAGTGCAAATATGCACTTGGCATCACTCACCAATACCCCTGTAGTAAGTGTTTGGGGTGCAACACATCCGTATGCCGGTTTTTTAGGCTGGAAGCAGAGTCCTGATAATGCAGTACAAATAGATTTACCTTGTCGACCTTGTAGCATCTACGGCAATAAACCATGTTTACGAGGAGATTTCTCATGCATGAAAAACATTAGTCCAGATCTTATCGTCAATCGTGTAGAACACATTTTGATACAAAAATAACATATCTATCTTATACTTATTATGTATTATATCAAACACATCAAGTAAGTATATATGATACTACCTTTTATATTCTAAAAAAGAGAGGTGTTACTTCTGGATGGAGTAACACCTCTCTTTTTTTAGAATACCAAATAGCCCAATAACAGGAACTACAAAAATTACCTTATTTTAGACTACTCATAACTATGTGGATAACCCTATGGAAAAACTCCTCATAAATAACTTATAACTTTTGAGTTAATAACACACTCAGTTTGGACAGACAAAAAATGTGGATATCAACACATTTATGAGAAACTTTTATATCACTTTTCCACGCTTTTTTATGGATAAAAGATATAAACTTATTACCTTTGCACCAAAAGGGGATAATGTGGAAAACTTATCTAAGTACTCATAAATCAGAGCTATATGCTTATAATATCATAGGGATAACCCATCATAAGACGTGGATAACGAAATATCCAAATTTTGAGGCTAAAAGATATAAACAAATCCACAGCGTATCATAATATCCCATTTTATTTTTCTTTTAAATAAATAATATAGAATATAATAATATTGATGTGATGAAAACAGAATGGATGGAGAAAGGTTATATAGATGAACCTGTAGACAAATCAATTGATCTGAAGAAAGAAATCAGGCGTCTGTGCGAGGAAAAAAATGCCATTATTCTGGCCCATTACTATACTATTGGTGATATTCAAGATATTGCTGATTTTGTAGGCGACTCTTTAGCACTTGCACGTAAGGCTACCGAAACTAATGCAGATATTATGGTGATGTGTGGTGTACATTTTATGGCAGAAACCTGTAAACTTCTTAGTCCAGATAAAATTGTGCTTACTCCTGATCTTAATGCAGGATGTAGTCTAGCTGACAGTTGTAAAGCTGAAGATCTGAGAAAATATAAGGAAGAGCATCCAGGATATAAAGTGGTAAGTTATGTCAATACCACAGCAGCAGTCAAGGCTCTTACCGATTGTGTTGTAACTTCTGGCAATGCAGAAAAGGTAATTAATGCTTTTCCTAAGGATGAAAAGATTATCTTTGGTCCTGATTACAACCTTGGTAACTATATTAACAGCGTTACAGGCCGAAATATGCTTCTCTGGAATGGTGGATGCCATGTACATGAGAAATTCTCTGTAGAAGAGATTATTAAGCTTAAAAAGGCTAATCCTGAAGCATTGGTTATGGCTCATTTGGAATGTAAAGCACCTGTATTAGCTGTAGCTGATATTAAGGGTAGTACTGCTACTATGCTCAATTATGCAAAGGCTCATCCTGAGCAAAAGCAGTACATTGTAGCTACAGAGGCTGGTATTTTGCATGAGATGCAGCGTTCTTGTCCTGAAGTTGAGTTTATACCTGTACCGCCAGAAGTTAGCGAGGGTAGCTTAGGATGCAGCTGTAATGAGTGTGAATTTATGAAGATGAATACGCTTCAGAAGATTTATAATACTTTGAAGTACGGTTGGCCATCTGTAGAGGTTGATCCTGTTATAGCCAAAGACGCAGTTAAGCCTATCGAGAAGATGTTGAGTCTTTGCTAAGATTTATCCCGATAGTTATATGTCTTTAAATTGTTGAAAATCGGATAATTACGAAATCTATTAAATAGTTATCCCTAAAGTTATCAACATAGCTTTAGGGATAACTATTCTTTTTATTTGATAGACATATCATACAAATGATGAATGGCATAGCCATATTCAAGTAAGTGATATCGTATGTAGATGAAAAGAGGTCATAGTTGCCTGATTTAATCATGTTATGGGCAAAAGTTAATATGACCAGTGTAAGTAATACATTAGTACAGGCCCTAAAAAGTTCTTGTATTTGGCGTTTTTTATCCCATTGGCATGCACTAAAGATAAAGAGTGGTACGAAGATGAGAAAGTCGAAGAGATGTCCTTGTCTTGATTGCAATACAAATGGATTATATCGAAAGAATAGAAGATGTTGATAATCCCATAGCAAAAGTGGTAGAAAGGTAAGTATAAATATAGTTATTATACCTATTGTAAATTCTACTTTTTGGGTCATATGAAGTCGACACCATGCTCTGAAATACATAAGTCCTAAAGGTATAATTGCAGCTAGACGTGTACTCATTAGTAGTCCTGTCATTATAATCAGTGGTTTGAAGTGTTTGTGAAGAGTTATTTTTTTGTGATATAACCAAATAATAGTACTAGCTACGATAATAAAATTACTTATTAAATCGCTTCGTACTGCCACTTCATATATAAATGAAGGTGAAAGTGCGAATAGAAACATTCCTTGAGTTGCCGTTGCGTTATTATATATTTTTTTTAGTGTGAATAACAGGATGCTTAGGCTAGCAAATACAGAGAGTCCTACATTGCCTAAGATATAGAAAGGTATGTGTACTATTTGCCATATAGGAAATGGTGAACCATATCCTCCTAAGTGGGTTTGTGCCATATATGGATATTTACCTTCAAATAAATAAGCTATAAAATTGTGGATAGCTGACCATCTATCTACTTTTAGATTATCGGGATCAATATAATATTGCATCCCCATAAGTATTATAATGAAGATTGCAGTCGTACAATAAAATAGTTTATCGCTTATCTGAGAATATTTACGCAAGTTAATGCTCCATATCCCTATGTTTATGCCATAGTAGCTTATTATTGCTATGATGCATATTACTAAATTTATTCTATTTGCATATTTACAGATAAAAATTAAATTGATAAGCACATAAAGTGATTTAGTTATTTTGAGATTGTTGTGCATGTTTTTATTATTTGGTTGATATGATAAAATATATAGGTGAGGATTGTGGTCTCAATTATAAATAATGTTATGCTTCCAATGGTCATATCTGTATTAAATGAAATAGGCAAGTGAACTAAATAAAGTTCGAGAGATGCAATACCGCAGATATGAATGAATTTATTTTTAATTAAAATGTTGAAATAATAGGGCATTAAAATAATAACTATAGCCAATGGAAATTTTATCATTACAAGAATATAGTTGTATAATAATGTTCCTTTATACTGATGTATGGTTGGTATTTCTTTTAGTAATAAAAATGTTATACCTATTATGATTCCTCCTATTAAATAGTATTTAATATTTTGTGGTGATTGTTCGATTATTCCTTTTTTTTCAGAAGTAATAACACCCAAGAGAAAACAAAAAGATTGTTCTGCTTCTATATGTTCAAATATATTAAGTAATATGATTCCAAATAGTGTGAGAATAATTAATGTATGTTGAGGAAATATTTTTCTAGATATCCAATAAAATAAATAGCTTCTAATGAGAAAAGCTATATACCAAAATTCATTTTTAGTGAATGTTATTTCATGAATAAATGTATTTGTATCGTAGTTGTTTCTAAGTAATGTCAATACCGTATAATAGAGATAGAAAGGTATGATAATTTTGTTTATTTTCTTAATCCAAAATTTTTTTAAACCATGTTTTTTGTATGATTCATTAATGCCATATCCTGATAAAAACAGAAAGGCAGAAACTGCTACACTTGCTGGTAAATTGAATATTCGAGAGATATTCCAATGTATAAGCAAATGAGATATGATTATAATCAATGCTGCAATTCCTCTAACAGTATTTGTATATGAGTATGAAAGTATAATATTATTATCTTGTTGCATACTTTAATTAATTACTGCTATTTTGCAAACAGTTCCGCTGTCTCCCTCGCTAGTGGCCACTTCGACCATATATATTCCACTGGCTACTCTTTTACCATTGAGATCTTTGCCATTCCATATAAAAGTTCCACCTGTACTTCGTCCTTGTGCAACGAGTGTACCATTAGAAGTAACAATCTTAACATCAGCATCATAATTCAAACCAACAATGGTGATATTACCTGTATATTCTGGTTTTACAGGATTAGGATAGGCATAGGTATTGTCTGTATTCATGGTTGAAGTAGGTGCTGTAATGCCACTATTATAGCTACAAAGACCTTTAGTGGTTCCGATGAATACTTCGCCATTAGTAGAATTAATGGCGATGCTTTCGATATAATCTGATAATAAATAGCTATTATTTGTGGTAAAGTGTGCTTCTTGAGTATAGTTGTCTTCGCTTATCAAGTATACACCATTACCATTTGTTCCTATCCATTTTCTTCCCCCCCCATCTATGGCAATACATGTAATGTCTATGCCTGCTAATAGGTAGTCTGCTAGGTTTGTTCCATCGTTGCGAGGTACTTTAATTTGCTCGAATACAGGATTAGAAGAGGTAATTTCTTTGGCTGTTAATACTAATGGGCCAATATTTGTACCAAACCACATGTTGTTATCTTTATCTTCAGTAATACTACGTATATTGGTTAATTCTAATTGTGTACCATCTTCATTGATGAATGAAGTGTAAGAGTTAATTCCATCTGATGATGGTTGATAAGCGTATATACTGGGTTTCTGCCAGTTATCATTAGCTATCCATAGTAGATTTCTACTGTCTATATAGAAGTGTGCCAAGTTGGGTAGCGCATTTAGTTCATTTTTTTTAAATGATATCCACTCACCTAGAACTGTTAACTCTATCAAGTTTTGCTTGTCGGTCATGGAATTGGCCAGCCAAAGATTACCTGTTTTATCATAAGCCAATCCTTGAACTAACGTATAATCTTTATTTGTTTGAAATACAGAATTTAATAAACTATTATCGTAACTATAATAATTTGACAATTTACAATTTGTAAATTCATAGAGACCAGTTCTTCCTGATGCCATTACTTTGTTGTTAGATGTGGGATTAATATCAAGACTTACAATATCTATGTAGCTTGCACCTGTCTTAGCTTCAATGTCATCTTCGTAGATGCTCCAAGTTGCATTATCCATAACTTGTATGCATCCTGGTCTCATTAAGTCTTGGATTATATTATATCCTCCTCCGCAGGTATATAATTTACCATTATAAAACTTCATGAATCCGAAATAGTTATACTTAGGTCCACTCGGGGTAAGTGTATTGGCAAAGGATATAAGAGAGTCTTTGTTTTCTTCTGTAGGAGCTACATATTCTCCTACTCTTATCCAGTTACTCTTATCCTGAAGATTACTGGTATTAAGTGCTCTAAATTGTCCCTGTTGACTACTGTAAGCATAGATATAATTACCGCTAACTTGGGTCCAGTTTACATTAAATCCAAGATTGTAGGTTTCTGAAATTTCAGCATTGGCTACATTAATTTTCATAACACCAAATGCAGTGCTTAAGTAAGCATATTTGCCATAATTATCTATATGGTTTACTGTTTTTCCAGTGGTAAGAGTAGCTTTGTGGTAGGCGGCAATATTGGTAATATCACCATTTGTGTCTAACAAATCGATATTATAGTTTGTATACAATATGATGAGTCTTTTAGCTGATTTATTATAGCTTATAGTTTGTATTTCGGTGTCGCTTAGACCATTAGTTTTATCATAGGTCTGTATACTTTGGTCATTCTCGTTATAGACATATAAATCGTTAGAAGCTAATACATAGAGCTGTTTACCTGCTTGCTGTACATCCTGTACATCGTAATAAGCCATATAATTTTTCCAAGTGCCAATGGTAGATGCTTGCAGTGCAATGGTGATGATCAATCCCATGATAGTGAGTATAGTACTTTTCTTGATCATATATCTATTTGTTTAGTTTATAAAAAAAATCGTTTGAAGAAGGGGAATAATCCCCTATTCTATCAAACGAAATTGTTGGTCGAATATTTTGTTGTTATTCGTCTTTCAGATGTTCTGCAAGTTTTGCTACAGCTCTTGCACGATGGCTAATCTTATTTTTGATTTCTTCACCAAGTTCAGCAAAACTTTTATCGTACCCTTCAGGTACGAAGATTGGATCGTATCCGAAACCTCCTTTCCCACTCTTCTCTGTAGCGATTTCTCCCTTTACTTCGCCTTCAAAGCTGTATTCTCTACTACAGATAGTACTGTCACCTTCTTTTTGGATAAGTGCGATGACTGTACGAAAACGGGCTTTACGATTAGTTTTACCCTCTAATTCTTTAAGTAGTTTAGCCATGTTAGCTTCGCTGTCATGGTCTGTGCCCTCTGCATAGCGTGCAGAATGTACGCCAGGGGCACCATCTAAGGTTTCTACCTCTAGACCGGTATCATCTGCAAAACAGTCTAGGCCATAGTTTTCGTATATATAACTGGCTTTCTGATGGGCATTGGCTTCGAGAGTAGTTCCTGTTTCAGGAATATCTACATTACAGCCAATATCTTTTAAACTTACTACTTCAAAATCAGAGCCTAAAATTTCTCTGATTTCCTGTAGTTTATGCTGATTATTTGTTGCAAATACGATTTTCATATTTCATAGTTTTTATGTGTTGCTAATCACAGATGTATTAGTAAATGCATCTGTTAATTCTTGCAAGTTTATGCCTCTGTATTTTCCTTTTTTCGACATTTAGGTAGCTTTACTTTAATATGGTCGAACCCTTCGCCATAAACACCGATAACGCTACTCTGTGAAACAAAAGCATTTGGATCAATAAGTTTTATAAGTCTGAAGATACTTGTGCTTTCGCGCTTCTTAGCCAAGAGACAGAGTACCTTCATCTCTTTTCCTGTATACCATCCATGTCCGTCGAGTATAGTTAGAGTATGATCTGTTTCCATCATGATAGCATTGGCAATCTCTTGATATTTCTTAGAGAATATAAGAAATTGTACAGATTCTCTTCGGGCATTCATCACATAGTCGAGCATAAAGTTCTCCACTACCATAGTACAAAGACCAAAAACTACTTTATGAATGCGGTCTAGTGGTCCACCGAAAGAAGGTATGAAAATACAACTTCCTATGATACAGATATCTACAGCAATTAAAACTTGGCCAAGCGACAAATTATAGAATTTGTTTACGCTGGCTGCGATGATATCAGTACCACCAGTACTACCATTGTTCATGAAAACGATAGCTAATGCTGAACCAGTAAGTGTACAGCCGATAAGCAAAGACATAAAATCTTGTCCCTCGCCTAATATCTTAACATAGTGTCCTGCAGCATCTTTCGGCATATAGTCGCCTGTTATCATCAAGAGAAATGACAACATGAAGATGGCATAGATAGTCTTCATCAGAAATTTCCATCCCAATATCTTTAGTGCCACTACGAGCAAGGCTATATTGATGAGAAAATAAGTGTATTGTATTGGTATATTCGACGCATATAGTACAATCGCTGAAATACCAGTCACTCCTCCTGCAACAATCTGGTATGGAAGCAGAAATGCTGTAAATGAAAAAGCATAAAGCATGAGGCCAAGGGTTATAAAAATATAATCCTTAACCTCATTGAGTATCATTCTATGATCGATTTGATCTATTGTCATATATTCTTAGCGATAATTTAACCCTCTTATTATTTTTTGAGGACGATATTGACAATTTTCTTAGGTACTACGATAACTTTTACTATCTGCATGCCATCCAAGTACTTTTGGCTGCGCTCATCTTCGAGAGCTGCTTTTTCGATAGCTTCTTTCTGTGCATCAGCTGGGAATGTTTTCTGATAACGTGCCTTGCCGTTGAAACTGATAGTAAGTTGCATTTCGCTTTCTGCGAGATAGCTTTCGTCATAAGTAGGCCATGCTGCATCGCATACGCTAGTAGTTTCTCCCAAAACGTGCCAGAGTTCTTCTGCAATATGTGGTGCAAATGGTGCAATAAGGATAACCATATCCTTGAGTAATGTCTTGTTGTGACATTTCTGTTGCCCTAATTCATTAACGGCAATCATGAAGGCAGATATTGCTGTGTTATAACTGAATTTCTCGATATCTTCTGATACCTTTTTGATGAGCTTGTGTACAGATTTCAAATTTTCCTTTGTAGGTTCATTATCGTTGATAATGAGTTTATCAGTGTTGTGCTCGAAAAAGAGATTCCAGAATTTCTTGAGGAATCGGAAACAACCGTCAATACCATTAGTATCCCATGGCTTGCTGGCTTCTACAGGACCTAGGAACATTTCGTAAAGACGAAGAGTATCTGCACCATATTCCTCAACGATATCGTCAGGGTTAACGACATTAAACATACTTTTACTCATCTTCTCGATAGCCCAACCACAGTTGTATTTACCATCTTCAAGGATAAACTCTGCATTGGCATATTCAGGACGCCATTGTTTAAAGGCTTCTGTATCGAGTATATCGTTTTTAACAAGATTTACCCATACGTGAATAGGTGTTGTCTCATACTGATTTTTCAAACCCTTAGAAACAAATACCGGTGCCTTACTATGGTCATCGCTATTTATGCGATATACGAAGTTAGACCGCCCCTGGATCATACCCTGGTTAACCAATTTCTGGAATGGCTCTTCTTGGCAGCTTACACCATTATCAAAGAGGAACTTATTCCAAAAGCGAGAATAGATAAGATGACCTGTAGCGTGCTCTGTACCACCTACGTAGAGATCTACATTCTGCCAATACTTATCAGCCTTCTCTCCTACTAGTCCTTCGTTGTTGTTAGGATCCATATAGCGTAAATAATAAGCAGAGCTACCTGCAAAACCTGGCATGGTTGAAAGTTCCAGTGGGAATACTTTTTCATTATCGATAAGACTCTTATCTACTATCTGCTTGTTAGCTTCATCCCAAGCCCATTTCTTAGCACGGCCCAATGGTGGTTCACCTGTTTCTGTAGGTTCATATTTATCGATTTCAGGTAATTCCAAAGGTAGGCATTCTGCAGGTATCATTTGTGGCATACCGTCCTTGTAGTATACAGGAAATGGCTCGCCCCAGTAGCGTTGGCGAGAGAAGATAGCGTCACGCAGACGATAGTTTACCTTGATGCGGCCAATACCCTTTTCGGTTACAAACTTCTTGGTTGCAGCAATAGCCTCTTTTACTGTAAGGCCATTCAGACTAAAACCATCAAGACTATTTTTTCCTGCTACAGGAGAGTTACTTACGATGCCCTCTTTAGCATCAAAACTCTCTTCGCTAACATCAGCATCTTCAATCAATGGAATGATAGGCAGATTAAAATGCTTAGCAAAAGCGTAATCGCGACTGTCGTGTGCAGGTACTGCCATGATAGCACCAGTACCATATCCTGCTAATACGTACTCACCAATCCAGATTGGAATAGCTTCCTGGGTAAATGGATTGATAGCATAGCTACCCGTGAATACACCTGTAACTTTACGGTCTGACATACGGTCAAGCTCGGTACGCTTCTTTACATATTCTAGGTATTCTTCTACTGCAGCCTTTTGCTCAGTTGTCGTAACTTGCTGTACATATTCGCTCTCAGGAGCAAGTACCATGAAAGTTACACCAAACATAGTATCCGCACGAGTGGTAAAGATTGTAAATTTCACATCGCTGTCTTTTACAGTGAATTCTACCTCTGTACCCTCAGAACGACCTATCCAGTTACGCTGTGTTTCCTTGATAGAGTCTGTCCAGTCTACAGTATCAAGACCATCAAGTAGACGCTGAGCGTAAGCAGAGGTACGCAGACACCACTGCATCATCTTTTTCTGAATAACAGGATAGCCACCGCGTTCGCTTACACCATCTACGACTTCATCGTTAGCCAATACGGTACCAAGTCCTGGACACCAGTTTACCATAGTTTCGCCTAGATAAGCGATACGATAGTTCATCAGTACCTGTTGCTTTTTCTTATCATCGTAGCTATTCCATTCTTCTGCTGTAAATTCCAGTTCTTCACTTTGTGCTACATCGAGTCCCTCTGTACCCTTCTGTTCAAAACGCTCAACGAGTTTTTCGATAGGCTGAGCACTCTTACAAGTGTTGCAGTAGAAACTGCCAAACATCTTCTCGAAAGCCCACTGTGTCCAGTGATAGTATTTTGGATCACAAGTACGTACTTCCCTATCCCAGTCAAAACTGAAACCTATTTTATCGAGCTGTTCGCGATAATGACTGATATTCTGTTCTGTAGTAATAGCAGGATGTTGTCCTGTCTGGATGGCATATTGCTCTGCAGGAAGACCATAGGCATCATAACCCATTGGGTTGAGTACATTGAAGCCTTTAAGACGCTTATAACGTGCAAAAATGTCGCTTGCAATATATCCTAAAGGGTGGCCTACGTGAAGACCAGCTCCTGATGGATAAGGGAACATGTTTAGCACATAAAACTTTTTTTTGTTTTCGTCTTCGGCAACATGATAGGTCTTATTTTCAGCCCAGTTCTGTTGCCACTTCTTCTCGATCTCTCTGAAGTTGTAATCCATTTCTATAATGATATTTTATGATTTTCGAAATCTTGGTTTATAATTCTTAAGAATTAGATGCAAAATTACTGTTTTTTTGTGATATATCCAAATTTTCACATCTTTATAAAAAGGATTATTAGTTTTGGTTTCATTTATTTATTTTGTTACTTTTATCAATAGATAGAAAAATCTATAAATTATATAATGGATGAATGTATTTATTAAATATTATTTAATAATCCATAGAATATTTTTTTATAGCTAAATATTTCTTTTTTAGTATATACTAAAAAAAAGTAACTAGCGTTATATTAGTGGTATGCAGGTAAAAATATTTTTATTTCGTCTTATTATGGTTTGCGTGTTCGGCGTGTTTGTTTTGAGCTCGCAAGCTCAAGATATGATTCCACAGAAAGCAATCAATGATAGATCTTTTCTGCATCCTGAGATATTGGAATTTCCGCCACAATATGTTATCGAAGGTGAGGTAGATGATAATGGGGAAGAGTTGACTATTGAAAATCTTTACAAAACCCTTGAAGAATATGGTGTACTTTTCAAGAAGATTGTCGTTGCGCAGGCCATTCTTGAAACGGGTAATTTTTCTAGTCATGTATGTCTTACGCATCATAATTTATTTGGTCTTCGTCATCCTTCTGATGGAAGCTATTATGAATTTAATAATTGGAAGGAGAGTGTAAAGGCTTATCGTGATGATGTACAGTATAAGTATAATTCAGGTGATTATTATCTTTTTCTTCGTCGTATCGGTTATGCTGAGGATCCTCGCTATGTTTCGAAGGTGCGTATTATTGCTGATCGTCTTCCTTGGAAAATCTAGTGACTTTCTTCTGAAACATGTATTTTTTATCTAAATTATTTTATAAATTATCCAATAAAATTTAAAGGTAAAAGCTTTCACTTTAATCACTAAAAGTCAAGCTTTTGTATTTAACCCCTCGGTATTCAAAATCTTGTAATGAATTATTTCATTTTATTTGCGTTTTTTTCTAGATGGGGTGGTTACGATGTTAAAAATTAATAATATTTTTCTGACGTTTTTTGAAAATTGTAATACTCTTTAAGAGTAGTGGAGGGGAGGATAGAGGTGGTTATATACTATAAAATCTATGTAGGTTTATGCATAATGGATAATGATACAGAGAAAAATGAGTTATAATTTTGTGTTTATTCTCTTTTTGAGTAATTTTGTAGCCTAAATCAATAAATATTATGGCTAAAGATACTTCAGGACTTACTCCGATGATGAAGCAATTCTTCTCGATGAAAGCCCAACATCCTGATGCGCTCTTGCTTTTTAGATGTGGTGATTTCTATGAGACATATGGTGATGATGCTATAGAAGCCTCTAAAGTATTGGGAATTACTTTGACTCGCAGAAATAATGGTGGTAATACAGGGCAGATGGAAATGGCAGGTTTCCCACATCATGCCCTTGATACTTATTTGCCTAAGTTGATTCGTGCAGGTAAGCGTGTTGCTATATGTGATCAGTTGGAAGATCCCAAAAAGAAACGGGAGGCATTGAAAGGAAAGAAAGGCCTTACAGAGATGGATAAGATGGTGAAACGTGGTATAACAGAATTGGTTACGCCAGGTGTCGCCCTTGATGATAATGTCCTGAATTATAAAGAAAATAATTTCTTGGCTGCTGTACATTTTGGTAAAAATGCTTGTGGTATTTCTTTTCTTGATATTTCTACTGGTGAATTTCTCACAGGAGAAGGTACTTATGACTATGTTGAAAAACTCATCGGTAACTTTATGCCGAAGGAAATATTGTATGATCGTGCCAAAAAAGGAGATTTTGAACGTTTCTTTGGTACCAAGCTAGTTACTTTTGAACTTGATGACTGGGTGTTTACTGAGCAAACAGCTCGCCAAAAACTTTTAAAGCATTTTGGTACTAAAAACTTGAAGGGTTTTGGTGTAGAACATCTCAAAAATGGTGTAATTGCAAGTGGTGCTATCATGCAATATCTTGAAATTACACAACATACTCATATTAATCATATTACTTCACTCTCAAGAATAGAAGAGGAAAAATATGTACGAATGGATAACTTTACGATACGAAGTTTAGAACTTGTTTCTCCGATGCAGGAGGAGGGTAGTTCTTTGTTGAAAGTTATCGACCATACCATTACACCAATGGGTGGACGTATGTTGAGACGATGGGTTGTGTTCCCTCTAAAGAGTGTAAAGCCTATTGATGAACGACTGAATGTTGTAGAGTATTTCTTTCGTGAACCAGAATTTCGTGAGTGCATAGATGATCAGTTGCATCGTATAGGCGATTTAGAGCGTATTATCTCAAAAGTGGCAGTTGGTAGAGTATCGCCTCGTGAAGTAGTACAATTAAGAGTTGCATTAGATGCCTTACGACCGATAAAGACGGCCTGTCTTTATGCTAAGAACGAAGATTTGAAGCGAATAGGAGAACAGCTGAATCTGTGTGAGAGTTTAAAAAATAGGATAGAGCAGGAAATACAGCCAGATCCACCACAGCTTGTGAATAAGGGTGATGTTATAGCAGATGGTTATAATGCTGAGCTTGATGAGCTGAGAAGTATTAGTCGCAATGGTAGAGATTATCTGTTGAAGATACAGGAACAGGAAACTGAGAAGACTGGTATTAGTTCGTTAAAAGTGGGCTATAATAATGTTTTTGGCTATTATTTAGAGGTAAGAAATACTTATAAAGATAAAGTTCCAGCTGAGTGGATTCGTAAGCAGACATTAGCTCAAGCAGAACGTTATATTACTCAGGAGCTCAAGGAGTATGAAGAAAAGATTCTTGGAGCTGATGAGCGTATCTTATCGCTTGAAGCAAAACTTTTTAGCGAGTTAATAGTTGATATGCAGGCTTTCATCCCTCAGATTCAGATTAATGCCAACCTGATAGCTCAACTCGATTGTTTGTTGAGTTTTGCTGCAATCTCAGAGTTAAATCATTACGTGCGTCCTGTAGTAGATGATTCTGAAATTATAGATATCAAGCAGGGGAGACATCCTGTTATCGAAACACAGTTGCCAATAGGAGAACAGTATGTGCCTAATGATGTGTATCTAGATAATGATAAACAGCAAGTGATGATGATAACTGGTCCGAATATGGCTGGTAAATCAGCACTACTGCGTCAAACGGCCCTTATCGTATTATTAGCTCAAATAGGTTGTTTCGTACCCGCTGAAGGTGCTAGAATTGGTTTGGTGGATAAAATCTTTACTCGTGTAGGTGCATCTGATAATATTTCCTTGGGAGAATCTACCTTTATGGTTGAGATGACAGAGGCTTCTAATATTCTGAATAATGTTACTCCTCGCAGTTTGGTACTCTTTGATGAGTTGGGGAGGGGCACTTCTACATATGATGGTATCTCTATTGCATGGGCTATTGTGGAATACCTTCATGAACATTCATCGGCTAATGCCCGTACTCTTTTTGCTACTCATTATCATGAACTTAACGAGATGGAAAAGCTTTTCTCACGTATTAAGAATTATAATGTAAGTGTGAAAGAAGTTGATGGTAAGGTTATTTTCTTACGTAAACTTGAAAGGGGAGGAAGTAACCATTCATTTGGTATTCACGTGGCAGAAATTGCTGGTATGCCGAAGAGTATAGTAAAGCGTGCTCGTGTAATATTGAAACAGTTAGAGAATGAAAATTCAAATGTGGGTAGTGTAGGGCGACCCCAGGTAGAGAAGATCGCTTCAACCCAACAGGATGTGCAACTTAGTTTCTTTCAACTTGATGATCCTATACTCTGTCAGGTGCGTGATGAGATACTTGGTTTAGATATTAATAATCTTACACCTGTAGAAGCTCTCAACAAACTGAATGAAATTAAGAAAATTGTTTCAGGCAAATAATCATAAAAGGCGTATCCTTTCATGGGTACGCCTTTTATGATATATAGTATAATGATGGTTATTTACGAATAACTTCTTTTAATTTCATCCTCTTACCACTTGTAGCAATGCTATATACACCGATAATAATGAGTGGAATAGAGAGAATTTGCCCCATATCCATAGGTAGACTTGACTCGAATGCGACTTGAATTTCTTTGGTGTACTCAATAAAGAATCGTGCAATGAAAATCAAGGTAAGGCAGAGACCAAAATAGAGCCCAGAACCTATACTCTGAGTACCCTTCTTCTTGTATATTATCAATATGATGAAGAAAAAGAGTAGATAACAGATAGCCTCATAAAGTTGCCCAGGGTGGCGTGGGTAGCCATCTACACGGGCAAAAATAAAGGCCCATGGTACGTCGGTTACTTTGCCGATAATCTCTGAATTCATGAGGTTACCGAGGCGGATAAAGAAAGCTGTTATACTTGAGCAGATACCCATATTATCGAGTACAACCCATCCTGGAACCTTAAAGTTGCGACAGTAGAGCCAAAGTCCGACAAAGAGTCCAAAAACACCACCATGAGATGCAAGTCCTTCATAACCTGTAATGTGCCAACTACCATCAGCGCCATATCGAGCCGGAAGAAGCATCTCGAGGAGATGAGTGCCACTACTTAGAAAGTAATCTGGCTCATAGAAGAGACAATGACCTAAGCGTGCTCCCAGCAGAATTGCGAGGAAAATATAGATAAAGAGTGGTTCAAACTGTTCATCTGAGAGCTTCTGCTGGCGATATAGCTTCTGCATGAGCACATAGCCAAGCGCTAGACCGATAATCCAGCAGAGCGAATAATAACGCAATGTAATAGGACCCAGAGAGCCAATAATTGGGTCTGGGTTCCATACTATATAGTTTACTAAATCTGTAAACATAAGCCTAGGTATTAAACATTGAAGCGGAAGTGCATGATATCACCATCTTGAACAATATACTCTTTACCTTCAATGCCGAGTTTGCCAGCTTCACGTACAGCACTTTCTGAGCCATACTGGATATAATCTTCATACTTGATTACTTCGGCGCGAATAAAGCCCTTTTCGAAGTCTGAGTGGATAACACCTGCACACTGAGGGGCTTTCCAACCCTTGTGGAATGTCCATGCCTTTACCTCCATTTCACCTGCAGTAATAAAGGTCTGCAGGTTAAGAAGGCTGTAAGCTTTTTGAATGAGACGGTTAACACCACTTTGTTCCAAACCTAGTTCCTCTAAGAACATCTGTTTGTCTTCGTATGTTTCAAGACCTGCTATATCTTCTTCAGTCTTTGCAGCAATAACAAGGGCTTCAGCACCTTCTTCTGCGGCAATTTTCTCTACGAGTTGAGAGTATTGGTTACCATTTTTAGCACTGTTTTCGTCTACGTTAGCTACGTAAAGAACAGGCTTAGTTGTTAGAAGGAATAAATCATGGGCAGCCTGCTGCTCTTCCTTGCTCTCAAAGGTTACTGAGCGTGCGTTTTTACCCTGTTCCAAAACGGCTTTATAAGCTTCGAGTACAGATACAAGGACTTTAGCGTCTTTGTTGCCTGATGCTGCTATTTTTTGCTGCTTAGCCAGTTGAGACTCGATGGTTTCGAGATCTTTCAACTGTAATTCTGTATCGATAATACTCTTGTCTTCTAATGGATCAACAGGAGCTCCACTTTCGCGTACAATATTGTCATTGTCGAAGCAACGGATAACGTGAATAATTGCATCGCACTCACGAATGTTACCTAAGAACTTGTTGCCAAGACCTTCACCCTTTGAGGCGCCCTTAACCAAACCTGCGATGTCTACGATTTCACAGGTAGCAGGAACAATACGTCCTGGATGTACGATTTCTGCCAATTTGTTAAGACGCTCATCTGGTACGGTGATGACACCTAAGTTTGGTTCTATAGTACAAAAAGGGAAGTTAGCTGCTTGTGCTTTAGCACTTGACAGACAATTGAATAGAGTAGACTTACCTACGTTTGGAAGGCCTACAATACCACATTTTAAAGCCATATTTTTATTTTAAATCTTTGATTTTTAACGTTAAAATTCAATATGCAAAATTACAATATAATTTCGAAACAGCCAAATTAATGAGCTTCTAACCAGTTATTACCCCATCCTGCATCGGCTGTGAGTGGTACATCAAGGTGGAAGGCATTTTGCATCTCTTGTATTACAATTTGTTCTACCTTTTCTTTTTCTTCTGGATAGACTGAAAAGTTTAATTCGTCGTGTACTTGAAGAATCATCTTACTCTTAATACCTTCTTGGCGGAATCGGTTCCATATTTTAATCATGGCAACTTTTATAATATCAGCTTCAGATCCCTGAATAGGGGCATTGATAGCATTACGCTCTGCAAAGCCTCGTACTGTACCATTATGTGAGTTGATATCAGCTAAGTAGCGTCTACGGCCAAAAATGGTTTCTGCATAGCCGTTTTTTCGAGCGGCTTCTTTTGCTTTTTCCATATAGGCTTGCACCTTAGGAAAAGTTTTAAAGTAATCAGTAATCAAGTCTTTAGCCTCGCTATTACTGATGTTCATTCGTTGGGCTAGACCATAGGTTGTGATACCATAAATGATACCAAAGTTGGCTTGTTTTGCTTTCTTACGTTGACTGTCGGTTACTTTATCTATCTCTTCGTGCCATATTTTAGCTGCTGTCGCACGATGAATATCGAAACCTTCTCGAAAGGCTTCGATCATATTCTCATCGCCTGAGAGATGAGCCATAATGCGAAGTTCTATCTGACTATAGTCTGCTGAAAAAAATAAACATCCTGGTTCTGGAATGAAACACTTTCGTATTTCTTTGCCATCGTCAGTCCTCACAGGAATATTTTGCAGATTAGGGTCGCTAGAAGAAAGTCTACCTGTAGCTGTTAATGCTTGGTTGAATGAAGTGTGGATATGACCTGTACGTTTGTTGATAAGTGTAGGAAGATTATCTACATATGTACTTAGTAACTTCTTCATACCTCGGTAGTTAAGTATATTTTCAACAATCGGATTTTTTGCCCTTATAGATTGTAATACTTCTTCAGATGTTACATATTGACCGGTCTTGGTTTTCTTTGGCTTTTCCATGATTTGCATTTTGCCAAAGAGAATATCTCCCACTTGTTTTGGACTAGATATGTTAAATTTTTCAGCAGCTTCTTCGTATATTTTTTCTTCATATTTGCGCATTCTTTCTGTGAAAACTTTTGAAGTTTCTTGTAGAGCATTGGTATCGAGGCATATGCCATTTCTTTCCATGTCAGCCAAAACGGGTACTAATGGCATCTCAATTTCCCAAAATAAGTGTTCGGCTTTTACCTCTCCTAATTTTGGTTCGAGTACATTTTTTAATCTCAATGTTATATCAGCATCCTCTGCGGCATATTCATATACATCCTTAGGGTTGAGATCTCGCATATTTTTTTGATTCTTTCCTTTAGGACCTATGAGCTCTTCAATATGTATAGTTTGATAATTAAGAAATACTTCGGCTAGATAATCCATGTTGTGATGCAGTTCGGGCTGGATAAGATAATGTGCAATCATGGTATCAAACATTTTACCTTTTATTTCTATATCATAATTCAAGAGTACTTCGTAATCATATTTAATATTTTGCCCTATTTTTAGAATTTTCTCATTTTCATAGAGTGGTTTAAAAATATTAACTATTCTTAAAGCTTTTTCTCTTTCAGCAGGAATTGCAACGTAAAATGCTTTATTTTCTTCTACAGCAAAGCTTAAACCCACCAATTCTGCGTCTATAGCATTGGTAGATGTTGTTTCTGTGTCTAGACTGAGATTTTTAAATGTCAATAAAAAATCACATAAAATCTTACTATCTTCTTCATTATCAATAAGTTTGTATTCATGAGAATGTGTTTTTATGGTCTCAAAACTCGCGTTTTTAGAAATGGTTTGACCATCGGTCGGTTCTACGGCAAATAAATCCAATTCTTGAATTGCATTTTTTTTCTTATTTTCTGATTTATTAAGAATTTTGTTTTTGAAACTCTTAAACTCGAGTTCAGTGAAAATTTCATCAAGTTTATCGGCATCAGGTTCTTGCAGCTTTAAATCTTCCATTTTAATGTCGGTGGGAACATCTGTACGGATAGTAGCCAAGAAATAACTCATCTTAATATCTTCGACAGCGTTTTCTACTTTTTCTTTTAGTTTGCCTTTGAGCTGAGAAGTATTTTTTAAAAGATTTTCGACAGAGCCAAATTGGTTAATCAATTTAGCAGCAGTTTTTTCGCCTACGCCGGGACAGCCTGGAAAATTATCAGCAGAGTCACCCATGAGGGCAAGCAAATCGATAATTTGAGTAGAGGAGGAGATACCATATTTCTGAGCGATTTCCTCTTCGCCCAAAATTTCATATCCGCCACCATGTTGAGGGCGATACATCTTTACATTTTTTCGTATGAGCTGTCCATAATCTTTATCAGGAGTCAGCATATATGTGTCGATACCTTTTTCGCCAGCTTGAATAGCTATTGTTCCGATAATATCATCTGCTTCGAAACCATCAGCCTGTAATATAGGAATTTTATAAGCACGTAATATATCCTTTATAATAGGGACACTAGCTTTAATATCTTCAGGAGTTTCTTCTCGCTGAGCCTTATAGGCAGGAAATGCATCATGTCTAAAAGTCTTTCCATGATCGAATGCTACTCCTATATAAGTAGGATTTTCCTTTGTCAATACCTCGTTGAGCGTGTTGCAAAAGCCCATAATGGCAGATGTGTTTAACCCTTTAGAATTAATTCTAGGAGCTCTAAGTAAAGCGTAGTAAGAGCGATATATTAATGCGTAGGCATCTAAAAGAAATAATTTTTCCATTATAATTTTATATTATCCCGTAAAATTACTAAAAAAATACCATAAATCGAGATTATTTGATTAATTTTGTATCAAATTTCACGAAGTAATGGATTATTTATCTCTCATCAAATCTTCTATTTCTATTGATTTAGATGATTTCTTAGCTTTGTTTAACCAGTCTTTGAGTCATACAGACGGACTCTTATCGCAGGTTCTTGATCATATTAAGCAACGTGCGGGTAAGCGTATGCGGCCTATGCTCATCTTACTTATGGCCAAAAATTTTGGCAAAGTTTCTGATGTGAGTTTGAATGCAGCTGTTGGTCTCGAACTTCTTCATACTGCATCTTTGGTACATGATGATGTCGTAGATGAAAGTGATGAACGTCGAGGGCAGGCTAGTGTTAATGCAAGTTATAATAATAAGGTTGCAGTGTTAGTAGGTGATTATTTACTTTCTACAGCTTTGCTTTATGTCTCTTATACTCATTCAGAAGTAATAGTAAGGTATTTATCAGAATTGGGTAGAACTTTATCTAATGGCGAAATCCTTCAGCTATCGAATATTCAGAATAGAACGATTTCTGAAGATGCTTATTATGATGTTATTAGTATGAAGACGGCTGCTCTTTTCGAAGCTTGTGCTGTTATTGGTGCAGAATCAGCTGGTGCTTCACATGAAGATACTATGGCTGCACGCGAATTTGGTAAAAAACTTGGACTTATTTTTCAGATTCGTGATGATATTTTCGATTACTATGATTCTAAGGAGATTGGTAAGCCAACTAGTAATGATATGGTTGAAGGTAAGCTCACTTTGCCTGTTATATATGCTTTAAATTCTACTGATAATAAGGAAATGTTAGAGTTGGCATATAAAGTAAAAGATCATACGGTAACAGATGAAGAAGTTGCACAATTAGTGCAGTTTACAAAGGAAAGTGGTGGTATAAACTATGCTTATAAGATTATGGATAGACTTCATGAAGAGTGTATGATTTTTATCGATGAATATGTTACTAATCCAGAAATTAAGAAATCTATTACTGCATATCTTGATTATGTTAGTGAGCGTTCCTTTTAAATATGGAATAGTAAGAATATTTTTTTACATAACAACTGCTTCTAAATATTATATTAAAGGGTAAGATTAAGTCTATCTTACCCTTTATAATATTTTAGTTTGTTTTGTTAAGATGGTCTGCTTAGAAATATTTAACCTCTTTACCCTGTACTGCACTAAGGAGAAGGTTAGCTAAACGAGATGTACCAAGGCGGAACATCTTGTTAGTAAGCCATTCTTTGCCTAAGACTTCTTTTACTATAGTGTAGTATATAAGTGCATCCTGGACAGTATTTAAGCCGCCAGCAGGCTTCAAACCAATCTTATTGCCAGTTTCTTCAAAATATTCTTTAATGGCTGTACACATCACGTAAACGGCTTCAGGAGTAGCAGAAATCTTTTCTTTACCTGTAGAGGTCTTAATATAGTCTGCACCAGCATACATAGATAGAATTGAAGCCTTCTTTATGTTGCTGCAGTTAAGTAAATCGCCAGTCTCAAGAATTACTTTCATAGGTATTTCTTCGCCGCAGGTAGACTTTAATTCCATAATATCTTCAGCTACGCCTTCATAGTCTTCGCTGAGAAATTTACCAACAGGCATAACGATATCTATCTCATCAGCACCATCCTGAATAGCCAAAGCTGTTTCTGCTACTTTTACTTCCATGCGGGCCTGTGATGAAGGGAAACAACCGCTTACGTTAGCGATATTTACACCATCTACTTCAAGTGTATTGCGTACCAATTTGGTGAAAGAAGGATAGGTGACTACAGTAGCAACGTGTGGCATATCTGTGTAATCGTGAGCGAAACTGTTTACTTTTTCTACCATTGCCAAGATTTTCTCTTCTGTATCGGCTGTGTTGAGTGAAGTAAGTTCGACACTGCCAAAGAGGAATTTCTTTACCTCAACAGTATCATTTTCTGCTACTTTATTAGCAATAATGTCTTCTACTGCAGCTTTGATATCTTCATCTTTGATGTCAGTATTATACTTTGCTAAAGCTTGATCGTATATACTTAATTCTTGAATCTTAGCCTTTTCAGAATTGGCCTTATCCTTCATTACTTGGTCTGTAATATTACCTTTTTTTCCTAGTTCCATAATATTTAATTTTATGATTTTTTTTATTTCTGATTACTTTAATTGATGAGTGTTATCACTCGTATATTATTTTTTAGTTGTAAAATGACTTTTAATATTTTGCTTTTATTTTAATTTGGGATTGTTGAGATGTCTTTCAGAATCTCTTTTTGTTTTTTTGTCGAAACTTTTTTGGAGTTCAGCAGTGAGATTTATTCCTGTTTGATTGGCAAGACAGATTAATACCCATAATATGTCTGCCATTTCTTCTCCAAGGTTAGTATTTTCTCCTTCTTTGAAACTTTGGTCTCCATATTTTCTTGCTATAACACGGGCTAGTTCACCAACTTCTTCTGTAAGACAAGCCATGTTGGTGAGCTCATTGAAGTATCTTACACCATAGGTTTTGATCCATTTATCTACTTTTTCTTGTGCCTCTTGTATAGTCATATTATTTATTTGAGTTATATTATTTATTCTTTATTTTTGGTATCCATACATATCGTCACAGGTCCATCGTTAAGTAATTCTACCTTCATGTTTGCTCCGAATTCACCTGTGCCTACAGGTTTACCTATCTCTTCGCTTAAGCGCTTTACAAAGTGATTATAGAGTGGGATGGAGATTTCATGTTTGGCTGCTTTTATCCAGCTTGGTCTATTTCCTTTCTTGTAGCTTGCCATGAGTGTGAATTGGCTGACGACAATTATATCTCCGTTAACATCCATAATAGACTTGTTCATGACATGATTTTCATCATCAAAAATACGTAGTCCCTTTACCTTTTTTACAAGCCATTCTATATCTTCTTCTGTATCGCCTTCTTCAATTCCTTGTAGAATAAGATACCCTTTTCCGATAGATGATTTAACTTGCCCTTCGATAGTTACGGAAGCGTGTGAAACACGTTGTATTACGATTCTCATTTTTTATTTATTTTGTACTTGCGTCTTTTCGTATTACTATAACCTTGCAAATATACGAATTTATTTCGATTTTAGGGTTTTCTTTTTATATGTTATTTGGTTAAGTTACTACTTATATTTCTTTTTATTAATTATTCATGAAAATGATGGTATAATATTTCCGCTTTTGAAGGGCCGAGTATACTTGTAAGTTTCTGGATATCAGCTTCTTTTATCGATTTTACTGTTTTTAGCTTTTTCAAAATTAGTTCTTTTGATTTTGGACCAAATCCTTTGATATCATCTAGTTCACTGTGTAATGCATGTTTACTTCGTTTGTCTCGATGGAATGTTATTGCATATCGGTGTACTTCGTCTTGTATTTGGGTAAGTACACGGAACAGTTCGGAATCTGTCTTGATTCCTATTACTTGTGGTGGCCAACCATATAGTAATTCGTTTGTCCTGTGACGATCATTTTTTGCCAAACCTGCTATTGGTATGTTGAGATGTAGTTCACCTTCTATAACTTGTCTTACTACATCCATTTGTCCTTTTCCACCATCCGTTATAATTAGGTCGGGTAGTGGTGTTTTCTCTTCCACCATTCTTGTGTATCTTCGTCGAACTACTTCTTGCATGGATGCATAATCGTCTGGGCCTACAACAGTTTTGATATTGTATTTGCGATAGTCTTTGCGTGATGGTTTCATACCTTTATATACAATGCATCCTGCTACGGCATCAGAACCCGATATGTTGGAGTTATCAAAGCATTCTATGTGATATGGCAGCTTATCGAGTTTAAGAGCCTTTTTAAGCTGGGTCATGAGTCGTGTTTGTTTTTGTTCAGGATTAAGTTTTTCTGCTTGTTTAAGTCGATCGAATTTATACTGTTTTCCGTTCATTTCAGATAATTCTAGCAGGTGGTGTTTATCGCCTCTTTGTGGAACAAAGAATTCTGCATTTTTAATTTTCCATTCCATTTCGAAAGGAACGATAATTTCTTTAGCTTGACTATGAAAACGTTGTCGAATATCTGGAATAGCTGTAATCAGTAATTCCTCATCAGTTTCGTCTAGTTTACGTTTATATTCGAATGTGAAACTTTGGTTAATGGTACCATTTTTGACGTGAATATAGTTGATATATGCGTTCTTATGATTATCATCATCTGTAATAGTAAATACATCAACGTCGTCTATTGTATGGCTTACGACTTCACTTTTTGCTACAAAATCGTTAAGAAGAAGGTATTTCTTCTTGTATTTTTCTGCAACTTCAAATTTTAATAATTCAGCATTTTTTTGCATGAGATGGTAAAGAAACTCTTCTACTTTTCGAGTGTTACCTTTCAATATTTCTCGCGCTTGTCGTATGTTTTCTTGGTAATCTTCATATGACTGCTTATTGATGCAAGGTGCTCCGCAATTGTGTATGTGGTATTCCAAACAAGGCTTATATTTGCCCCGTAAAACACCTTCTCTAGTAATAGGAAAGCGGCAAGTACGTGGTTTATATACTTTTTTTATGATGTCTAATACAGCATACATACTTGTAATATGAGGATATGGACCATAGTATGTGCCGAATTTTTTATTTATTGTTCTAGTTTTAAAAATACGAGGAAAATATTCGTTGGTAACGCAAATACTAGGGTAGGTTTTCCCATCTTTTAAAAGTACATTATATTTTGGATTATATTTCTTGATCAGGCTGTTTTCTAGTAAAAGGGCATCTTCTTCAGTATTAACCACGGTATATGATATATTATGTATTTTGCTGACTAATACTTTCGTTTTAAATCGGTCTACTTCTTTATGAAAATAAGTAGAAACTCTACTTTTTAGTTTCTTAGCTTTGCCTACATATATAATAGTTCCTTCACTATCGTAAAATTGATAGCTTCCAGGCTTCTCTGGCATGTTTAAAACAATATTCTTGAGATAGGTGACTCTTTTCTCATTTTCTTCTTTAGTCATTTTTCGTAAACCGTTTATTTATAGGAACTTTACTTTATCTTGTTTCACGTGAAACGTTAACGTTATGTGACGTGTGTAGTACTTAAAAGTATATGTTTTGCACGCTTAAACAAAGATAATAATTTTAATTTAAAGTAGAAAGTTATATATCATAAAATTAATAAATAAACAGTATTTTATGGATTATTATTTATATGATAGCATGTTTTTTTCTTGAGTCTTGTTTATAGTAAAATTTAAGTTAGGCGTTTGTACGCTTAATATTGTGACGTAGATTGATATCACTACAGCAAGTGATAATTTTGATTTGCTTTATCTTAAATGTTGTCGTTGATTATTGAATTTTAGGTGTTAATATTATTTTTATTATATAAGTACTAATAGTTACAAAAGATATGAGAATGCTTATCTACAAATATATCAAAGTTTAATTAAGTATGTATAATACTTGTTAAATGTAGTTTCTTTAAAATACGTTTCTATTTATAACAACAATGTATAAATAGAATGTTTTGGTTTTTCTTATTTGTCCTGCACTTATTTTAGCTTTTGCTAAAACATATAATTTTGATAATTTATTCGTGTGCTATATTTTCTTGTATGTTTAATAGGGTACTAAAACTAGTGAGATCTTGATTAGAGTTTTTTTGTAAATGTCGGTTTGTATTTGAATCTTCTCTAAATGTTTTTTTTGAAGATTATTTAAATTGTATTTTAATATTACGTAGAATAGATTGATTTCTAAGTATGCTACAAAATAAATGGCCAAACTTTTTATATAGTTGGCCATTTATTATTCCTTATAGCTAGTTTTTATAACTAATTGCTTGTACTATCATTTTAGAACTTTAGGAGAGAGGATACTTCAATGTCATCTCCAAATTCTTTTCTGGCATTTGGAAATTCGCTTTCTAATTCAATGATAAAATTGCAATATATTTTTTTAGGATGGAATTTCTTAACAAGTTGACAAGCTGCTTTCATAGTTCCACCTGTAGCTAGTAGATCATCATGGAGTAGGATTACATCGTTTTCATTGATGGCATCCTTATGAATTTCAATAGTGTCCATACCATATTCTTTGGCATAACTCTCCTGTACTGTTTCACAAGGAAGCTTTCCTGGTTTACGACAGAGAACTATTCCGGCGCCAAGACGTATGGCAAGAGCTGATGACATTACAAAGCCGCGGCTTTCGATTCCAACGATTTTGGTTATCCCTTTATCTTTGTAAAGCTCGTACATATCATCGCAAATTTCTTTCACACATTCTGCACTTTTGAAGAGTGTTGTTACATCTCTAAAATTAACCCCTTTGATAGGCCAATCTGGAATGCAACGCAGATTGTCTAATAATAGCTTTTCGTTCATTTTTGTTTTATTTTTATCTCTAGTATTTACTATGTGAAACACGTTTTATTGGCTTGAAGTAGTAATATCTTTTGTTTTTCTAATTATTCCTATTTCAGTCAGTTACAGTATTTTGTTTCTATAAATTGTTTCACGTGAAACATTATCTACCGAGGAGAACTAATAATACGTTGATGTCACTCGGAGAAACGCCTGGTATTCTACTAGCTTGAGCCAACGTTTCTGGATCAATCTTGGCGAGTTTTTGGCGTCCTTCAGTAGAAATTTCATGAAGCTCTGCATAATTGAATCTACCTTTAATCTTGATATTTTCCAATCGATGCATTTTTTCTGCTACTATTTTCTCTCGCTCTATGTAGCCTTTATATTTCATCTTGATTTCAGCAGCTTCTGCAATCTCTTCTTTTCTATTTTCTGGCATATGAAGTTTTTCCTTTAAGGCTGGAATAATTTCGGCAAGATTTTGCAGATTAAGATGTGGGCGTGCAATGAGATCTATAAGTTTACAGCCAGCTCGAAGTGGGGTGGTGCCAAGTGCTTCAAGCTGCGAATTGATATCCTTTGCTTTGATTGGCATTTGTTCGCAGAATTGTATTAATTCATCGACAGCTTGTTTCTTTTGTATCCACCAATCATATCGGTCTCTTTTAGCAACACCTAAGTGGTATGCTTTTTCTGTTAGTCGTGCATCAGCATCATCCTGACGTAAGAGAATGCGATATTCTGCACGTGATGTAAACATTCTGTAAGGTTCATCAACACCCTTTGTTACTAAATCATCGATAAGAACACCTATATAGCTTTCATCTCGTTTCATGATAAATGGTTCACCATTATTGCAGTGAATAGCCGCATTTATACCTGCTATGGTACCTTGACCTCCTGCTTCTTCATAACCTGTGGTTCCGTTTACCTGACCAGCAAAGAAAAGCCCTTTGATAATCTTGGATTCCAAAGAATGTTTGAGTTGTGTAGGATCAAAATAATCATATTCGATGGCATAACCTGGACGATAGATTTCTACATCGCGGAATGCTCGAATTTTACGAATGGCATTCAATTGTACATCCATCGGCATGCTAGAAGAAAAACCATTCAAGTACATTTCGTTTGTATCTTCACCTTCTGGCTCTAAGAATAGGGGATGTTGTTCTTTGTCAGGAAAAGTTACAAGTTTGGTTTCTATAGAAGGGCAGTAACGTGGCCCTGTACTTTGAATTTGACCATTGAAAAGTGGAGAGTCTGCAAGACCTTCTTTCAATGTATCGTGTACTTCTTTATTTGTATAGGTTGTCCAACATGGTAACTGTTGCAGTACGCGATGTGGGCCCATGTAAGAAAATTGATGAAAATCAGAATCTCCTTCTTGAACATCCATGTCTTCAAAATGTACGGAACGCTTATCTATTCGTACAGGAGTACCTGTTTTCATTCTTGCAGATGTTATACCCCATCGAGTAATGCTTTCTGTGAAATTATGAACAGCTGGTTCGGCACAACGTCCACCTTCTACCATTTTACGTCCGATATGCATCAGACCATTGAGAAATGTACCAGCAGTAACAATGATACTCTTGGCATATAGTTCTACCCCCCAGATAGTACGCACGCCAATAGCTTCTCCGTTTTCGACGAGCAGTTTGTCGGCTTGATCTTGCCAAATTTTCAAGTTTGGAGTGTTATCCAATACAGTTCTCCATTCCCATATAAACTTTCCACGGTCACATTGTGCACGTGGACTCCACACAGCAGGCCCCTTTCCTATGTTTAACATACGAAACTGGATGGCTGTCTTGTCTGTAACAAGACCCATTTGACCACCGAGGGCATCGATCTCGCGAACAATTTGTCCTTTTGCAATACCACCAACGGCAGGATTACAACTCATCTGGCCAATTTTGTTCATGTCCATTGTTACTAGACATGTCTTGGCTCCCATGTTTGCAGAAGCAGCTGCAGCTTCACACCCAGCGTGCCCACCACCGATGACAATGACGTCATAATTAAATTTCATGATTGTTGTTTCCTATTTTTTGGCAAAAGTAAGAATTTTAATTTGATTTTTTTATAAAAAACTTTGATTTATCATCAAAATATAGTATTTTTGCAGTGCTGTATGTGCTGACAATACCTAAAAAAGTGGAGTCGATTTTGCATTTCGACATTTTGCCTTCAGCTCTGTTGTATAAGGAAAGATATTAGTAGATAATAGTTTCTAACAGTTAAATATTTAAAATTCAATCATTTATGTGGTTAATCAATTCACCTATCGGTAGAAAGGTTGTTATGTCGGTTACTGGCGTATGCCTTATTCTATTCCTGACATTCCACTGCTGTATGAATGTTGCTGCTTTCTTTTCTGGAGAAGCATACAACATGGTATGTGAGTTTTTGGGTTCTAACTGGTATGCCGTTGCTGGTACTCTCGGTTTGGCAGTCCTTGCTGTCGCTCACATCGTTTACGCATTCATCCTAACAGCACAAAACCGTCGTGCTCGCGGTAACTCTCGTTATGAGGTTACTGGTTCTTACTCACAGGTAAGTTGGGCTTCTCAGAACATGCTCGTTTTGGGTATTATCATTGCTTTAGGTCTTCTCCTTCACCTGTTCAATTTCTGGTACAACATGATGTTTGCCGAGTTGGTAGATATGGAAGGTCTTGCTCACAGTCCATCTGATGGTTTTGCATGGATTAAGGACACTTTCGCTAATCCTGTATTCTCTATTCTCTACATCATTTGGATGGTTGCAATTTGGTTCCACCTTACTCATGGATTCTGGAGTGCTATGCAGACACTTGGTGTTAGTGGTAAAGTATGGCAGAAGCGTTGGCAGTGCATCGGTTTCGTTTATGTTTCTATCCTGATGGCTGTGTTTGTATTCCTTGTTCTCTCATTCTGGCTCGGCTTTGCACCAAGTATGTGCTGTGCCTAATTGAGATTCTTTATTCATAATTTATAATAGAAAAAGATTATGTCACAAATAGATTCTAAGATTCCAGAGGGCCCAGTGGCCGAGAAATGGACTAATTATAAAGCTCACCAGCGTTTGGTGAACCCTAAAAACAAACTGAAGCTTGATATTATTGTTGTAGGTACAGGTCTTGCTGGTGCTAGTGCTGCAGCTTCTCTTGGTGAGATGGGTTTCAACGTTTTGAATTTCTGTATTCAGGATTCTCCACGTCGTGCTCACTCTATCGCTGCACAGGGTGGTATCAATGCTGCTAAAAATTATCAGAATGATGGTGACTCTGTTTATCGTCTGTTTTACGATACTGTAAAGGGTGGTGACTACCGTGCTCGTGAAGCTAACGTATATCGTTTGGCAGAGGTTAGTAACAATATCATTGATCAGTGTGTCGCTCAGGGTGTTCCTTTCGCTCGTGAGTATGGTGGTATGTTAGCTAACCGTTCATTCGGTGGTGCTCAGGTTTCTCGTACATTCTATGCTAAAGGTCAAACTGGTCAGCAGTTGCTTCTTGGTGCTTATTCTTCTTTAATGTGCCAAGTAAATGCGGGCAAGGTAAAACTCTACACTCGTTATGAGATGGAAGATGTTGTTATCGTAGATGGCCGTGCTCGTGGTATTATAGCTAAGAATTTGGTATCTGGTAAATTAGAGCGCTTCTCTGCTAATGCAGTAGTTATTGCAACTGGTGGTTACGGTAATACCTACTTCTTGTCAACCAATGCTATGGGTTGTAACTGTACAGCTGCTATTCAAGCATATCGTAAAGGTGCTTATTTCGCTAATCCTTGTTATGTACAGATTCATCCTACTTGTATTCCTGTACACGGTGACAAGCAGAGTAAATTGACATTGATGTCAGAATCTCTTCGTAATGATGGTCGTATTTGGGTTCCTAAGAAACTCGAAGATGCCAAGAAACTTCAGAAGGGTGAAATTAACCCTTGGGATATTGCAGAGGAAGATCGTGATTATTACTTGGAACGTCGTTATCCTGCATTTGGTAACTTGGTGCCTCGTGATGTTGCATCACGTGCTGCAAAGGAACGTTGTGATAAGGGCTTTGGTGTTAACAATACAGGTCTTGCTGTATATCTAGACTTCTCTGAGTCTATTAACCGTTTAGGTCTTGATGAAATCATGCAGCGTTATGGTAACCTTTTCGAAATGTATGAGGAAATCACTGACGTATTCCCAGGTGAACTTGGTAAGGAAATCAATGGTGTGAAGTATTACAAGCCTATGATGATTTTCCCAGCTATCCACTACACTATGGGTGGTATTTGGGTAGATTATGAGCTCCAGACATCTATTACAGGTCTGTTTGCTATTGGTGAGTGTAACTTCTCTGATCATGGTGCAAACCGTTTGGGTGCTTCTGCATTGATGCAGGGTCTTGCTGATGGTTACTTTGTATTGCCATATACCATTCAGAACTATCTAGCCGATCAAGCTATTTGGCCTAAAGTTCCTACTACAGCTCCTGAATTTGATGAAGCAGAGAAGGGTGTAATGGCAGAGATTGATCGCTTAATGAATATTAAGGGTAAGCGTTCTGTTGATTCTATCCATAAGGAACTTGGTCATATTATGTGGGAACATGTAGGTATGGGTCGTACAAAGGAAGGCCTTGAGGAAGGTTTGCGCTTATTGAAACAGGTTCGTGAAGAATTTAATACAAACCTTTTCGTTCCAGGTTCTAAAGATGGTTTGAATGTTGAGCTTGATAAAGCTATTCACCTTCGTGACTTTATTCTGATGGGCGAACTTATTGCTTATGATGCACTCTCTCGTAATGAAAGTTGTGGTGGTCACTTCCGTGAGGAGCATCAGACACCTGAGGGTGAGGCTGCTCGTGACGATGAAAACTATTTCTATGTAGGTTGTTGGAAGTATCAGGGTAATGATACAACAGCTCCAGAACTCATCAAGGAACCTCTCGAGTATGAGGCAATCAAGGTACAAACACGTAACTATAAGAATTAAAAACTATGGCAAGAAATATTAGTTTCACAATAAAATATTGGCGTCAGAACGGTCCTACAGCTCAAGGTCATTTTGATACACACGAAATGAAGGATATTCCAGATGATACATCCTTCCTCGAAATGCTTGATATCCTCAATGAGGAATTAATCGAGGCTGGCGAAGAGCCATTCGTATTTGATCACGATTGTCGTGAGGGTATTTGTGGTATGTGTTCACTTTACATTAATGGTACTCCTCATGGTAAGACAGAGCGTGGTGCTACAACATGCCAGCTTTATATGCGTCGTTTCAACGATGGTGATGTAATTACAGTAGAACCTTGGCGTTCTGCAGCATTCCCTGTAATTAAGGATTGTATGGTAGATCGTTCTGCATTTGATAAGATTATTGCTGCAGGTGGTTATAACACTATCCGTACAGGTCAGGCTCAGGATGCAAACGCTCTTCTTATTTCTAAGGAGGCTGCGGACGAAGCTATGGATTGTGCTACATGTATCGGTTGTGGTGCTTGTGTTGCTGCTTGTAAGAATGGTTCTGCTATGTTGTTCTTGAGTTCTAAGGTAAGTCAGTTGGCACTTCTTCCTCAGGGTCGTCCTGAAGCTGCTAAGCGTGCTAAGAACATGATTGCTAAGATGGAAGAACTTGGTTTTGGTAACTGTACCAATACTCGTGCTTGTGAGGCTGTTTGTCCTAAGAATGAAAGTATTGCTAATATTGCTCGCTTGAATCGTGAGTATATCTCAGCTAAGCTGAGTGATTAAGTCGATACAGTGAATTGATAATACGGGGTTCGTTGTAATGCCTTCGGGTATTATAGCGAACCTTTTTTGTTTTTTTTGATGATGGAAATATCTTCTGCAATAATCCAATATATTCAGCAACATCGTAAGGATAATGTTCGAAATTTGGCTTTGACGGCTTCTGGGAAATTTAGTAATAACGAGCTTTGTTTTATTCTTCAGCAAATTGAAGGATGGCAGAAAGCTTGTAAAAAACTCCCTTCATGGACTGTTATAGATGGTGTTCTTTATCCTCCTGGGCTTTCTATGGAACAATGTTCGTCTGAACAAACAGGGCGATATAAAGCCACCCTGGTTAGGCGGCTTATGAATATTCCACAAGATGATAAGTCGTGTTTTGGGAGTATGGTTGATTTAACTGGTGGTTTTGGAGTAGATTTTTCTTTTTTAGCTCCTCTATTTCAGCATGCTACCTATGTAGAGCGTCAGAGTCATCTTTGTGATGTTGCAAAACATAATTTTGCCCTTTTTGGTCTTCAGCATGTAAATATCGCTTGTCAAGATTCAGAAGAATATCTTGAAGTGATGTCTCCAGTCTCTCTCGTTTTCATGGATCCAGCTCGTAGAGATAACCATGGAGGAAAAACATATGCTATAGAAGATTGTACTCCTGATGTACTCATGTTAGTGAGTATTCTTTTGAAAAAGGCTGATTATGTAGTGTTGAAGCTATCTCCTATGCTTGATTGGCATAAGGCTGTAGAAGATTTGAATCAGAAGGCAAATATGGGGATATCTGACCGTAAGAATACAGTGGCAGAAGTACATATTATCTCTGTGAGCAATGAATGTAAGGAATTGTTGATAGTATTGACACGTCGTGCCAAGGAGTATATTCATGTTTATGGAGTTAATGACTGCCATGTTTTTGATTACAGTATACCTTCATCTTATGCACAAACTGATTCTACATATTCTTCTCACAAATCTATACCGGTTTTGTCTGATATGACAGATATAGTTGGTCATGAACTTTACGAGCCTAATGCTTCACTCATGAAAGCTGGGTGTTTTGCAGAATTAGCAAAACGTTATGGTGTGATGGCTTTAAGTCAAAATACGCGTCTCTTTACAGCGACAAATCCTGTTGATTATTTCCCTGGTCGTGTATTTAAGATAGAAGCCGTAGCTACTTTCAATAAAAAGGAATTAAAAGAAAAATTAAAGGGAATAACCAAAGCAAATATAGCTGTTAGAAATTTTCCTATTAAAGTAGATGATTTACGTAAGCGTCTGAAATTAAAGGATGGTGGATATACCTATATTTTTGCAACGACAATCGCAGAAAAGCAACATGTTATTCTTATTTGTAAGCGTAAGTAGTAAGCTTCATGTTTGTAAATAAGTTGATAATTGAGTATAATCTACAAAAAACTGTAAAACAATAGGATTTTGAACCCACGCTTTGGTAAGGTTTTATTTTTTTTGTATATTTGCACGTTAAAGCATATAATAACAACAAATCGAATCAATGTCAACAATAGAGATAAAAAAGGTTGCAACCAAAAGGGATTTAAAAGATTTTATAGAATTTCATTATGATTTATATAACGGCAATCCCTATGATGCACCTAATCTGTTTAGCGACGATTTTAATACATTAAGTAAAGACAAAAATGCAGCTTTTGAATTTTGTGAAGCTGAATACTTTATGGCCTATAAGGACGGTAAACTTGTTGGTCGTGTTGCTGCTATAATCAATCATAAAGCAAATGAAAAGTGGAATCGTAAAGCTGTTCGTTTTGGTTGGATAGATTTTATTGATGATTATGAAGTGTCAGCAGCCTTAATGAAGGCTGTAGAAGACTATGGTAAGTCAAAAGGGATGAATATGATACAGGGTCCATTAGGTTTTACCGATATGGATCCAGAAGGTATGTTAACTTATGGATTCGATCAATTGGGTACTATGGCGACACTATATAATTATGACTATTATCCAAAGCATATTGATCATTTAGGAGGATTTGAAAAAGATAATGACTATGTAGAGTATTATCTTCCTGTTCCTAAGACAATGCCTGATAAATATCGTAAGGTTGCTGAAATGATTATGAAGCGATATAATCTTAAAATTAAGAAAATTACACTTTATGATGTTTTTTTCAGAGGTTATGGACACAAGATCTTTACTGTTCTCAATGAAACATTTGCTAATTTATATGGCTATTCTGGTTTAAGTGAAAAGCAGATTAAGCAATATGTGTGGATGTATCTCCCTGTTATTGACTTAAAACTAGTGACTGTAATTGAAGATGCAAATGCAGATAATAAGGTTATAGGTTTTGGTATTACCATGCCATCTTTAACTAAGGCTTTGCAGAAGTGTCGTCGTGGTAGACTTTTACCATTTGGATGGTGGCATATTCTACGAGCTATCAAGTTTCATAAGACTGACTGTGTGGATCTTCTTCTTCTTGGTGTTTTGCCGGAATATCGTTCTAAGGGTGCTAATTCCTTACTATTCTACGATTTAATTCCAAGATACCAAAAATATGGTATCAAGTGGGGTGAGACACATGTAGAAATGGAATATAATTCTCATGTACAGAGCCAGTGGGGTCCACTAGATCCAATTAATCATAAGCGTCGTCGTTGTTATAAAAAGAATATTTAATTAATAAAAATATAACATATTAGATTATGTCAGAAGAAAGCGTAAATATACAAAACCAGCAACCTGTAGAATATACTGATGACAATATCCGACACCTTTCAGACATGGAGCATGTCAGGACTCGTCCTGGTATGTATATTGGTCGATTGGGTGATGGCAATCTGCCGGAAGATGGTATCTACGTACTTCTGAAAGAAGTTATTGATAACTCAATTGACGAGTTTAAAATGAAAGCTGGTAGCCGCATTGAGGTGGATATCGAAGATAATCTTCGTGTTTCTGTTCGTGATTATGGACGTGGTATTCCTCAGGGTAAACTTGTAGAAGCTGTCAGTGTACTTAATACTGGTGGTAAATACGATAGTAAGGCTTTTAAGAAGAGTGTCGGTCTGAATGGTGTAGGTGTTAAAGCAGTTAATGCTTTGAGTTCCCATTTTACTGTTCGCTCGTATCGAGAAGGTAAAGTCCGTGAAATAGAATTTGAAAAAGGTAATAAGATTAGTGATCATACCAATAAATCTAATGATGAAAATGGTACTTTTATCTATTTCGAACCAGATAATACTTTGTTCAAGAACTATTCTTTCCATGATGACATAGTGGAAACAATGCTTCGAAATTATACTTATCTGAATTCTGGTTTGACGATTATGTATAATGGTCGTCGTATTCATAGTCGTAATGGACTTGAAGACCTATTGACGGATAATATGACTGTAGACGGCTTGTATCCTATTATCCACATGAAAGACGATGATATAGAAATCGCCTTTACTCACACAAATCAGTATGGTGAAGAGTATTACTCGTTTGTTAATGGTCAGCATACTACTCAAGGTGGTACCCACCAAAGTGCTTTCAAGGAACATATTGCAAAGACCATAAAGGAATATTTTAATAAATATGAATATACTGATATCAGAAATGGACTTGTAGCAGCTATCGCAATTAATGTGGAAGAGCCTGTATTCGAGAGCCAAACCAAGATTAAACTTGGAAGTACTCAGATGTCACCTGATGGCGATTCTATTAATAAGTATGTTGGTGACTTTATCAAAAAAGAAGTAGACAACTATTTGCATATCCATACTGATGTAGCTGAGGTTATAGAGAATAAAATTAAGGAAAGTGAGCATGAGCGTAAAGCGATGGCTGGTGTTACAAAATTAGCACGTGAACGAGCAAAAAAAGCTAATCTTCATAATCGTAAACTTCGTGATTGTCGAGTACACTTCTCCGATGTCAAAAATCCTCTGAAAGAAGCTAGTTCTATCTTTATTACAGAGGGTGATTCTGCCAGTGGTAGTATTACTAAGAGCCGTGATGTGAATACGCAAGCAGTATTCTCTTTGCGTGGTAAACCTCTCAATTGTTTTGGATTAACCAAGAAAATTGTTTATCAGAATGAAGAATTCAATCTGCTTCAGGCTGCTCTTAATATAGAGGATGGATTGGATGATTTGCGCTATAATAAAGTGATTGTGGCTACCGATGCCGATGTGGACGGTATGCATATTCGTTTACTAATTATTACTTTCTTTTTGCAATTCTATCCTGATTTGATAAAGAAAGGACATGTATATGTGCTCCAGACACCATTGTTTCGAGTGCGCAATCGTAGAACGAAAATTAAAAATAAGAAAGTGATAGCTGCTGCTGATGAGTTGTTGGCAAAGGGTGAGAAAAAAAATGATTTTATCACTCGTTATTGCTATTCAGAGGAAGAGCGTCAAGAGGCTATTCAAGAATTAGGACCTGATCCAGAAATCACGCGATTCAAGGGGCTTGGAGAAATATCTCCAGACGAGTTCGTACATTTCATAGGACCTGATATGCGATTAGAGCAGGTAACCCTTCATAAGAACGACCAAGTACAGAAATTACTTGAGTACTACATGGGTAAAAATACCATGGAGCGACAGAATTTCATTATAGATAATTTGGTTATTGAAGAAGATAAACCAGAAGCTGATACAGATCCGTTAGATTGATTTTTTGCGGATGTATAATTTTAAATGAGTGATATTCGATTTATAGATTTATTAGTTTGTCCATTATAATATGAAGAAAGGAATTCTTTCTCTTTTTCTGTTGTTTATGTCGATTTCAGCAATAGCGCAGTTGCGTCTAAACTTTGGTAAGGATAGTCCTTCTCGCAAGTTACAAATTGCTGAAATGGCCATTAATAAATTTTATGTCGATTCTGTCAATGAGCAGAAACTGGTAGAAGATGCTATTCAGGGTATGCTTGAAAAACTCGATCCGCATTCTTCTTATTCTACAGCTAAGGAAACCAAATCGATGAATGAGCCTTTACAGGGTAATTTTGATGGTATTGGTGTGCAGTTTAATATGATAGAAGATACACTGGTGGTTATTCAGCCTGTAGTCGGTGGACCATCAGAAAAAGTAGGTATTTTGGCTGGTGACCGTATTGTAGTGGTTAATGATACAGCTATAGCTGGTGTTAAGATGGATCGTAGCGAGATTATGCGTCGTCTAAGAGGTCCTAAAGGTACTAAGGTTAATCTTAAAATTGTTCGTCGTGGAGCATCTGGGCTTCTATCTTTTGTTGTTACACGAGACAAAATACCTTTGAAAACAGTAGATGCTTTCTACATGATTCGTCCGGGAGTAGGTTATATTCGCCTGAGTAGTTTTGGATTGACGAGTGCTAAAGAAGTGTTAGAAGCTTTGACGTCCTTACAAAAGCAAGGAATGAATAGTTTGATATTTGATCTTCAGGAGAATGGTGGAGGATTTCTGCATGCAGCAGTAGAGATAGCTGGACAGTTTCTACCCAAAGACGATTTGATAGTATATACTAAAGGTCGTGTAGCTCCAAGAGAGGATTATAAAGCATTAGGAGGAGGAAAAATGGAGAAGGGTAAGCTTGTTATTCTTGTGGACGAATTAAGTGCTTCTGCCTCCGAAATTGTTACTGGTGCTATACAGGATCATGATCGTGGTATAGTTGTTGGTCGTCGTTCCTTCGGAAAGGGATTGGTTCAGCGTCCAATCAACTTTGAAGATGGTAGTATGATTCGTCTTACCATAGCACATTATTATACGCCTTCAGGAAGATGTATTCAGAAACCATATCGTAAGGGTGATTTGAAGGATTATGAGATGGATTTGGATAAGCGTTATAAACATGGTGAACTTGTGAATAAGGATAGTATTCATTTTGATGAGACGCAAAAATTCTATACCCTCAAGAAACATCGTTTGGTTTATGGTGGAGGTGGTATTATGCCAGATTTCTTTGTTCCTCTTGATACAGCAAAGTATAGTAAATATTATCGTCAACTTGTGCTGAAAGGACTTGTTATTAATACTAGTTTAAAGTATATCGATGTTCATCGTAAGTCGCTTAAAGCAAGCTACAGAGATTTTTCTACCTATCAGAGAAGTTTTAAGATACCGCAGGAATTAATTGATAATATTATAAAAGAGGGTGAAAAAGCTGGAATTAAGGCTAAGGATGATAAGGAAATGGTCAAGAGCTTACCAGTACTCAAATTGCAGTTAAAAGCTCTTATAGCACGAGATATCTGGGATATGAACCGTTATTACCAAATTATCAATGAAGATAATGATGTTGTAAAAAAAGCAATAGAAGTGATAACTAAGTAAAGTAGTAGTAAAAGTTTTTTAGAAATATACAATAGAAAAAGGTGATTCTTAACACTTAAGGATCACCTTTTTCTATTGTATATTTTTGAATGATTTTATTTTTTCATTTCAGTTAGCATTTTAAGGGCTTTATCCTCATGTGCTTCCATTATTTCTCTTTCACCAGGTCCCTTGTCATTAATACCACAAAGATGAAGAATGCCGTGGATAATAACACGATAGAGCTCGTCTTCATACGTTTTACCGAATTTTTCTGCATTAGTGCGTATTGTATCCAAGGAAATTACGATATCGCCACCTATTATGTTTTCTTCTTCGTAGTCGTCATCATAGTCAAAGGTAATGACATCGGTATAATAGTCATGTCCAAGATACTGGCGATTACATTCCAGAATTCTTTCATCATCAACAAACATATAGCCGATATCGCCAACTTTTTTACCATGGTCAGCAGCTACTGCCTTAATCCAGGCATTTGTCTCACGTTTTTTGATTTTAGGCATTTTCACGCCATCTACATTGTATGTAATCATAATCAAATGTTTTATTTCACTTTTGGAAGAAATTCTGTGACGTCTCTGCCAAAGAATTTCAGTTCTCGTACCAAAGTACTACTGATACTGCTATATTGCGGTTCAGAGAAGAGAAGAATAGTTTCGATATTACCAAGTTGTTTGTTGATATCGGCTTGTTCGCGTTCATATTCAAAGTCTTTTACGCTTCTAACACCTCTTACGATGTATTGGGCTCCTTCACGATGACACATTTCTATTGTCAGATCGCTATATGAGATAACTTTTATTTTTGGGTCATCTGTATAAATCTTTTCAATATCAGTCATTCGTTGTGCCACTTCTTCTTGCGTATGTTTTAATTTGCTTACAGCTACAGCTATAATCAGTAGATCAAACAATCCTTTTGCTCGGTCTGCGATATTTTGATGCCCTATAGTAAAAGGGTCGAAAGTACCTGTAAAAACACCTATTTTTTTCATATTTTAATCGAATAAATTGGGCTCGACAATATTGCTAGCTATAATATTTCTTCCCAAGTGCTCAAAGGCAAGTTTAGTTGCCATTCGTCCACGAGGAGTTCGTTTTATAAAACCTTCCATGATAAGAAATGGTTCGTAAACTTCTTCTACTGTGCCTGTATCCTCACCGATAGCAGTAGCGATTGTGCTTAGTCCTACAGGACCACCCCTAAATTTGTCGATAATGGCAAGCAATATCTTATTGTCTGTCTCATCAAGCCCATACTGGTCTATATTGAGAGCTTGAAGTGCAAATTTGGCAATTTCAGGCGTTATGGTTCCATTTCCTTTCACTTGGGCAAAATCTCGTACTCTTCGAAGTAGAGCATTGGCTATACGAGGGGTTCCTCGTGACCGTCTAGATATTTCTACTGCAGCTTCGTCTTCTATTGGTACATTGAGTAGGCTAGAACTACGCTTTATAATGCGCTGAAGAGTATCTGGATCGTAGTATTGTAAATGCAGATTAATGCCAAAGCGTGCTCGAAGAGGAGCTGTAAGAAGTCCACTTCGTGTAGTTGCACCAATTAGTGTAAATGGGTTCAAGTCTATCTGGATACTTCTAGCTGATGGACCTTTGTCAATCATAATATCGATGCGATAGTCTTCCATAGCCGAATAAAGATACTCTTCAACTACAGGAGATAATCGATGAATCTCATCGATAAATAGTACGTCATTTGGCTCTAAAGAAGTTAGTATACCTGCAAGATCACCAGGTTTGTCTAGTACTGGTCCACTGGTTATCTTGAATCCTACACCCAGTTCATTGGCAATAATATTGCTCAGTGTCGTTTTACCTAGACCAGGAGGTCCATGGAGCAGGGTATGGTCGAGAGGTTCCCCACGATATTTAGCAGCTTCTACGAATACACGTAAGTTTTCCACTACATTTTGTTGACCGCTAAAGTCATTAAATTGTAATGGTCTGAGTGCATTCTCAAACTCCTTTTCTGCGGGAGATATATTTTCGTTTCTTACGTCAAAATCTTCTACCATTCAGTTTCTTACGTTTTTCTTATGGTGCAAAGTTACTTATTTTAATTGACAAATATCAGAAAATCATAAAGAATACCATGGTTAAAGGGTAAGAATATCGTAAATGAAGCACAGAATATGCTTCCAACCTTGCTGATTTCGAGTTTGCGCCTTTATAGATGCTTATATTGATTAAAGAGTAGAAGTTTTTGTGAAAATGTGTCAATCTTAAAACATCTAATAATAATTTCTTTCAAACTATTCTTTAATTAACTAATTTAGTTGTACTTTTGTAAGTCGAATTTATGACGAATTGAAATATTTCGCCTCGTTTTAAAAAAACAAGTATGTTGAAATCTTTACAGAGTATCAGTCGCTGGTTGTCTAATTACACTTCAGCTTTTATTATTGGTATTGCAGTAGTTACCTTTTTCTTTCCTCATCTTTTTGATTGGGTTAGAGGAAAGACACAGACGGTTATTTTGGGAATCATCATGTTGACGATGGGGCTGACTTTGTCTACTAATGATTTTAAAGTTTTGGCTAAGCGTCCACTTGATATTTTTATAGGTGCCTGTGCCCAGTTTATTATTATGCCAGGTATTGCGTATTTATTGGTTCGTGTGTGGAGATTAGAACCGGCCTTGGCTTTGGGTATTCTTTTGGTAGGATGTTGTCCAGGAGGTGTCTCAAGTAACGTGATGAGCTTTCTGTGTCGTGGTGATGTTGCCTTTTCGGTTGGTATGACTTGTGCTTCTACCATATTAGCACCTTTTATGACACCATTTCTAATGAAACTTACTGCAGGCGAGATAATCATTATAGATGCTGTTCGTATGTTTATGGATATTTTTATTGTAACAATTTTTCCGATTGCGATAGGATGTATGCTGAATTATTTTTATAGTAAGCGTGATGTTTTTCCTAAAATACAATCAATCATGCCTGGTGTGAGTGTTATTTGTTTAGCTTTCATTGTTGGTGGAGTTATTTCTACTGTACACGATAAATTGGTAGCTCGTGGCTTTTATCTTTTCATCTGGACGTTTGCTGTGGTATTCTGCCATAATACGTTAGGATATATCATGGGTTATTTGTCGGGAAAGTTTGCTGGTTTTAGCATCGCTAAGAAGCGTACTATTAGCATAGAGGTAGGTATGCAGAATGCAGGTTTGGCTACAGTCTTGGCTGGTAACTTTTTTGCAGCTCAGCCTCTTGCAGTATTGCCTTGTGCTATCAGTTGTGCATGGCATAGCATTTCTGGTACAATCTTAGCAGGACTTTATCTTAAATGGGATCAAACGCATGACCATCAATAAAAAAGTTTGTATATTTGCATTTAATTAAAATATATGCTAATGAAAAAAATATTGATGAGTCTGGCCCTCTTATTGGTCAGTATTTGTACCTTTTCTCAAACGACAATAGATGGACTTTATCGTACATTTTCTAATGTCAAAGGGGCAAAGAGTATTACTATTCCGAAGTATATGATGTCGCTTGTTAAAGTTGGTACGAATACTGAAAAGAATAAGGTGCTCCAGAAAGTGGATGCTGTGAAACTTCTAGAACTTGATAATTGTAAGAAATCGATACGTAAAAAATTCCGTAAGGCTGTTGAAAAGCTCGATAAAGGAGATTATGTCGAATTTGTTCGTTCCGGTCAACAGAAAAAGGGAACTAGACTTTTAGTTAAGGGTGATGAAACGGTAATAACTTCAGTAGTAGTCATCGATGTTAGCGATGGTGATTGTAAGTTTGTGAAAGTAGATGGTCACATTTCACCTAAGGATGTAAGTAGTGTTCTCGACTTAAGTATGGACGACTAACATGGTTATAAGAAATGCGGCTGAGAAATATTTGGCTTAAACATTTACGTTTATTAAAGCAAGTATTTTTCAGCCGTTATTTTTAGGATAACATCTTTCTGTAATATTCTTTTGGTATGATAACCATTTATAGAGCTAATGTATCTGTGGTATACTTACAAGATATTTTCTTGTGAGTTAGCTAATAGAATTCTGCAGTTTTCTAAAATTTCGATGAGGTCATCGGTTTTTGTGGCTCTTAGCATTGCGATACGAGTCTGTTTAAAGTCAGGTATACCTTTGAATATTGGACTCGCAGCCAAATGGCGACGAGTATGTAGAATACCACGATATTCGTCGATGCGCTCTACGTTAATTTTCAATTGCTCTTCTAGAATATCAATTTTCTTATTGATATCAAGCAATTTGTCATCAGGCTTTCCGTCCAGGTAATCGCGTATTTCCTTGAAAATCCACGGACGGCCAAAGGTAGCTCTACCCACCATAACTGCATCTACCCCAAAATCATCAAAAGCTCGTTTACACTCTTCTGGGGTAGTAATATCTCCATTACCGATAATTGGGATATGTATACGAGGATTCTTTTTTACTTCACCAATTAAGCTCCAGTCTGCTTCTCCGGTATACATTTGGCTTCTTGTGCGGCCATGAATAGTAAGTGCTTGTATACCACAGTCTTGCAATTGTTCTGCCAAATCAGTAATGACCAGATTATCTTGATCCCATCCAAGGCGAGTCTTAGCTGTTACTGGTACATTGACCGCCTCTACTACATGCTTAGCGATGTCAAGCATTAATGGTATATTACGGAGCAAACCTGCTCCTGCACCTTTACCTGCTACCTTTTTAACGGGACAACCGAAATTAATATCGATAACATCAGGATGAAACTGCTCAACAATTTTTGCAGCTTCTACCATAGACTCAACTTCTTTACCATAAATCTGTATACCTACAGGCCGTTCATCGTCATCGATGATCATCTTGTTTAAAGTTGACTTGATGGAACGGATGATAGCATCAGCAGAGACAAACTCCGTATACATCATAGCAGCGCCATAACGTTTACAAAGTTTACGAAAACCGATATCAGTAACATCTTCCATCGGAGCGAGGAAGACGGGTCTTTCTCCAAATTTAATATTACCTATTTCCATTTCGGCTGCAAAGATAGTAAATAGTTGGGAGTTAGGGGATAGGAGTTAGGAGTTTTTATAATATAGCATTACTTTTCTATCCTGTAGCAAGAACTTATTTTAAAAGATGATACATACCACCAGCTAGCCCCTTGATTACACCCTTCATTTCAAGTGTAAAGAGCATGCTTGTGAGTTTGTTGATTGGTATATTCGTTTTTACAGAGATAATATTAGTCTGCAAGTCGTTTGTCTTTTTGAGCAGATTAACGATAGCTTGTTCTTCCTTGTTCAGTTCAGGGAAGAGTTGTCGTTCTATGCCTTGTTGTATTGCCTTATCGAGCACTTTGTCTTCTTCCCATCCCATGGCTTTAACAAAGTCTTGGGCCGAAGTGAGCAAGGCAGCTCCGTTATCACGTATCAGGTTATTGCACCCTGTAGAGTATTCATCACCAATGCGTCCTGGGAAAGCAAAGACGTCACGGCCATAGCTTTGTGCTATTTCTGTCGTAATTAGTCCGCCACCTTTAGCGGCACTTTCTACAAGTATGGTGGCATCGCTCATACCCGCAACGATACGGTTTCGTCGTACAAAGTTTATTTTGTCAGCATTGGTCTGCGTGAGAAATTCTGTTAGTAGTCCACCTTGGTTTACCATCTTTTTGGAAGTGGTAATATGCTGTCGTGGATAAAGGGTATCAAGTCCATGTGCTAAGACGCCAACTGTTTCATAATTATTTTCTAAAGCCTGCTGATGGGCATTAATGTCAACTCCATACGCCAGTCCGCTGACAATAAGTACTTTAGGACAGATGTATTTTAGGTTACTGATGAATTTACGGATAAGGTCTTTGCCATAGAGTGTGCAGTGTCGTGTTCCCACTAGATTAATAATTCTTTTTTGGTTTAGGTCAGCATTACCTTTATAGAATAGTACCAGTGGAGCATCAGGACAGTCTTTCAGTCTTTGTGGGTATCGTGGGTCGATAAGGCAGAGTGGAAGAATGTCATGTTTGGAGTCAAACTCCATTTCTACCTCTGCTCTTTTAAGAGGTTCATCTAAGTTTTGTAATGCATCAATCAAACGTTGAGAGGCATTAGGCAGAATATCCTTAATATTATGGCGATGCTCGATGACAGCTGTAGCAGAACCGAGCTCGCGATAAAGTTCTAATAGACCTGAAAGGGTGAAATAATTAATTCGGGTTAAAGCAATAGTATTAAGTATCTCTTGTTGATTCATTGAGTGTTAAAGTTAATCTTTCTTTGCAAAATAAGGGGCAAAGGCACGGTCGTATTCATCGCTATTACCCAGTTTACCATTAATGAGGCATACAAGTTCCACGGTAGCTCTACAGCAAAGTTTCTCATCTTTTTCGCGGAAGATATCTTGATGAAATATATATCTTACACCTTGTTTTTCAATCCAAAGACGTGATACGAGAATATCGTCACATTGTAAAGGGGTTTTGTACTGCAGATTCATACGGGCCACTACGGCATCTATGCCACGGTTGTGCATCTCGCTGAAACTAAGACCTGTAGTTTTCAGAAAGCGATGACGGGTATGTTCAAAATAATGTAGATAGTTAGCATTGTTAACGATACCTTCGATATCGCATTCATAATCTCTAACCTCCATTTTTGTTTCGTAGATGTATTTTTCCATATTTTTAATTTTTCGTGATTTGATAAGTTGTCATTATTTGTATTTATAACTTTTTTCTTTATCTTTTATTATCTTATTCAAGTTTATCATGTCGTGTTTTCAGATACTCGTATCCGATACGGCACCTTAGGCATTCTTTTTTATCGCAATATTCATTTTTCAGTTGAATGAGAGCCTGTGAATCACCTGCATTTTCCACGTTTAGGCCAACAGACTTCCACATTCTTACGATATAATTATTTTCGGCTTTAAGTTCTTCTAAAAAATCGAAAGCTCTGTCGCAAAGTTTATCATAGCCTTTATAACGTCCATAAGCGAAAAGCATCGGAATGGCTGTATTAATCATCAATAAATTGAGAGAAAAAGGCGATAGTATCTTCGTATTTGTTTCACTGCTAGAGCCGAATATATAGTGTGTTTCCCAATATTTGGTTACTGATGTCTTGAATATCTGTTTGATATCTTTTACACTTTCACATTCTATTAATCTGCTTAAACCTGCTTTGCGTGAATAATATAAGTTGGCTAGTTGAGATATTCGTATATATGGGAAATTTTGTGGGCGGAGCCGAAGAAATTTCCAGTATTTGTAATCCATCGGTGTAAGTGAAAACTTATGAGCAAGATAAAGATATTCATTTCGTAGTTTCGAGAAATATCCTTCAATGAGTGCCTCCTGTTGATAGTGTTGTGGTATCGTGTTGAGTTCCAGCAATCCTGCTTGTCCCATGAATATAGCTTCTATTTGAAATAAGTCATCGCGATGGTGGTCCACATCATGTAATGGAATGTGTTTTCCCCATTCTTCAAAGGCATTGCCGTTAATGCCAAATCCATAGCTTCGGGCTAAGGTGACAAAATAGCCTTTTTCCCAGTCTCCATCGCAAGCATTGACGCGTTGAAGTATGGCTACAGTCTTTTGTTCCAGTCGTTCTGTCTGTAGTGCGCTCATCCAACTGTGTATCATGAGTCGGGTGAGGTTTGGAATAATTTTATAGCATGGTGGATATTGGTCTATGCTCAATAATTCATGATAATGCTCTTGTACATAGCTAGGTATTGATAGTTTTATTTGTGGAAGATAGTCTCCTTTTTGAGTCTGGCAATCGGTATCGATAGTTTCACATACGTGCAGAATAACGTTATTGTATCGTTCATCCTGGTGGTGACCATGTACATACCAGTCGCTAGCCTTTTCATGAATCTCAATATTGCCAACCCAAATTGTATTGTCAATCTTGATCTTTGCATTAAAAAAGTCAGGGCCTGCATTCTGATTATGGAGTCCGGTGTCGATAATTTCAACTCGTTTTCCATCAGTTGTAGTAAGTTCTGTTAGGGGAAACAACTTGTGTTTCCACACATAGTGTAATAATAATTCCATTTCTATCTAAAAGCGTACAAATTGTCGTCGCAATCTGCAAAGATACTGAAAAAAGTAATAGATTGATAACTTTTATATCACAAAAATTCATTAAATTATAGTTGTATTCTTTGTACTTATCTGATTAAGTACTATCTTTGCGGTGATTAATCGGAATAAATACGTAAACAATGAAAATAGCTTTAATCGGTTACGGCAAGATGGGACACATGATCGAACAGATCGCTCTTGAGCGTGGCCATGAAATCGTTTGTACAATTGATGTGAATAACCAAGAAGATTTTGAATCTCCAGCATTTGCTTCGGCTGATGTTGCCATTGAGTTTACTAATCCTAAAGTTGCTTACGACAACTATTTGAAGGCTTTCAAGCATAATGTGAAGGTTGTTTCTGGTTCTACTGGTTGGATGGCAGACCATAAGGCAGATGTTGAAGCTTTGACTAAAGACGGTAAACAAACTTTGTTCTGGGCTTCTAATTTTTCTATTGGTGTTGCCATTTTCTCTGCGGTTAACAGATATTTGGCAAAGATCATGAATGGTTTTCCTCAGTATGGTGTAGAGATGGAAGAAACTCACCACGTTCATAAGTTGGATGCTCCATCAGGAACAGCGATTACTTTAGCTGAGGAGATTATTGACAATCTTAATCGTAAAGATAAGTGGGTTAAAGGCTTCCAACATAATGCTGATGGTACAGAAGAGGGTAGTAATGATGTTGCAGCTGACGAATTAGCTATTGCCAGCATTCGTCGTGATGAAGTACCAGGTATTCATAGCATTACTTATGATAGCGAAGCTGATAAGATTACAATTACTCATGATGCACATTCTCGTAAGGGATTTGCTTTGGGTGCTGTGCTTGCTGCAGAGTATACTGCAAACCATACAGGCCTTTTGACCATTAGCGATATGTTCAAATTCTAATTATGACAGATAACGAAAAAAAACATTCTATTTTCAGTGGAAAACTGAATTATGATATGAGTGACAAGAAAAAGTCACTTAATATGAAGGTACAGTGGACCAAATTTGGTATTGTATTGGCTTTGTACTTTCTGTTCCTATTTTGGGTGAAAAGTTGGTTGGGACTTATTGTAGTTCCTTTCATCTATGATGTTTATATTAGCAAGAAGATACGTTGGCAGTGGTGGAAAGATGCTGAGGGACCAGTTCGCTTTATTATGAGTTGGGTGGATGCTTTGGTCTTTGCACTTGTAGCTGTATATTTTATTAATTTATTCTTCTTTCAGAACTATGTAATTCCTTCTTCATCTTTGGAGAAGTCATTGCTTACTGGCGATTACCTCTTTGTGAGCAAAGTTAGTTATGGTCCTCGTATTCCAGAGACACCACTGACTATGCCGCTTACTCAGCATACTATGCCTCTGATGAATGTGAAGAGTTATATAGAATGGCCTCATTGGGATTATCGCCGTGTTAAGGGTTTGGGTAATGTCGAACTCAATGATATTGTTGTATTCAATTATCCTGCAGGCGATACTCTATGCAATGAAGAGAAATGGCAGGCTGCAGATTTCTATCAGATGGCTTATTCTTTCGGTCAGCAGATTTATGAACAACAGAATAATGTTCCTGTAGATGTTGCCAAGCTTAATCCACAGCAACAGTATGATTTCTTTGCTCAGTTGTATGCTATTGGAAGAAAGTATATTACTGATAATCCGGGTGAATATGGCGATGTAATCTCTCGTCCTACTGACAGAAGAGAAAATTATGTGAAACGTTGTGTGGGTCTTCCTGGTCAGACGCTTCAGATAAAGAATCGTATTGTCTATCTCAATGGCATAGCTAATAAGGAGCCAGATAATGTACAGTACACTTATTATGTTAAGTTGAAGCAAGATCTACCAGAGGAATTCTTAGATGAGTATGGCATTACTATGGAAGATCTTACATCGCTTAATCAGAATGGTTACTTACCTCTTACTAAGCGTGCTTATAATGCTTTGAAAGCTCGTAAGGATTTGGTAGCAGAGATTCGGATTAATACAGATGCGACAACAGGTGACGTCTATCCGTTGAATGCTGTAACAGGTTGGACACGTGATAATTATGGGCCTATTTGGATTCCTAAAAAGGGAGAAAGTATTGCGCTTAATATGAAGAATATCGCCATCTATGAGCGTCCTATCAAGGTATATGAGCATAATCAGTTAGAAGTAAAGAATAATAAGATTTACATTAATGGTCATGAGGCTAAGAGCTATACCTTTAAGATGGATTACTATTGGATGATGGGTGATAATCGTCACAACAGTGCCGATTCTCGCTATTGGGGATTTGTGCCAGAGGATCATATTGTGGGTAAACCTATTTTTATTTGGTGGTCGCATAATCCAGATCATCCTGGTTTTAGTGGAATCCGCTGGAACCGTTTGTTTACTTTTGTAGATAATATCAAATAAACTCTAAAATACGCAGGGGTGGATTTTTATGTCCATCCCTCGTTTTGTCAATGCACATAGGGCAGATTTTTAAATTTCTTCTGGCTTTGATTATTGCCACGCTTGTGATGTTGGCTATCAGAACCTTTATATTCACTATCTATACTGTGCCTAATCAAGATTGGCGTCCTGATTTTGATGCTGGTGATCGTGTTATAGTGAATAGAATTTCTAATGCTCCTATTCTTAAGGGTGATATCATAGCCTTTACAGATACAGTAGATGCTACAACTAATATAGGTAGGGTATTATATCTCCCCGGCGATACTATTAAGTATGGTAAGGAACTCTATCGTATTCCACTTATTTGTTGCAGGCGATGTGGGTGCAAGGATTGTAAACTATATTTGGTAAGGATTGGTAAACAACGTGTGTTGGTGCATAAGCATCAGATTATTGGCAAAGCTAAAAAAATATATCATTTAAAATTTTGAAAACAGCATTACTTTCTTCTACTTATTTCGGACCTGTTCAGTGGTACCAGAAATTGAATCGTTTTGAACATTGCTTGATAGAACAGCATGATAACTTTATGAAGCAGACGTTTCGTAATCGTTGTCTTATTCCTACTACTAATGGAGTTCAGGCTCTTTCTATCCCAGTAGAGCGTCCTGTTGATGGCAGACTGGATAAGACTCCGATGAAAGATGTTCGTATCAGTGACCATGATAACTGGCGTCATCAGCATTGGAATGCATTGTTATCTGCTTATGGAGAAAGTCCCTTTTTTGAGTATTATGCGGATGACATTCGTCCTTTTTTCGAAAGAAAGTGGGAATTTCTGCTTGATTATAATCAGGCGATAATGGAGAAAATGTGTGAATTGCTCGACATTCATCCATCTATTGATTTTACTGAGAGCTATGTCATGGCAGATTCTGTAATTGATATGACGGATTTCCGTGATGTTATTCGTCCGAAACACCCAGGAGGGGATACCGATTTTGTACCAAAGACTTATTATCAAGTATATCAACAGCGTTTTGGGTTTCAACCGAATATGAGTGTTCTAGACCTTCTTTTTAACGAAGGTAATGAGGCTATATTCTATCTATAGTTCGGCTCATTAGTCCATCCTTATTATTCTTTCTATCAAAGCCATGAAGAAAATTATCCTATTATTTTTGTCGTTTTTAATGGCAATATCTTTATCAGCTCATTCTTCTTTTGTAAAGGAGCATGCATTAAAAGATTCTTTGTTGGGCATGTTGGCTCGTTTTACTCAATATGTCAGTACTGATTATCAAGATATCGATGAAAAATATGGTTGTTTTCGTGGAGAGAATACGATGGGAAGTGATGAAAGAGGAGTGCGTACCAATGCTGATTTGAGCATGGTATGCGCATTCTTGTCCCATTATGCACAGGGAAAAGTAAAGCTGCCTCATCCGGTAACTTGGCAGAGAATAGATAGTATCGCCTATAAATCGCTTTCTTTCGCTTTAGATACGCATAAAGCTGTACATCTAAGAACTTGTAGGGATAAGCGTTATTGGGGCTCTGTAAGCAAGAAAGTTCATCAGTGGGAAAGTAGTCTTTGGGCTTTGTCGGTAGCGTATTCTGCTTTTTTCCAATGGAACAAGTTGTCTTCTGCGCAAAAGGATAAATTATATCGCCTGTTAAAGGCTGAATGTAATTATGAGTTAGAGCGTGACATTCCTACTGGTTATCAAGGTGATACTAAGGCGGAGGAAAATGGTTGGGAAGTAGGTGTCTTGGCTGCTGCTATAGGTCTTTTTCCAAATGACTCTCTTGCATCTCATTGGTTTGAGCGTATGCGTGCTTTTGCTATTAATAGTTATTCTCATCCTTCTGATGCTACGAATAATAAGGTTATCGATCCTTGGTTTGATTCAAAAACGGTTGCCGATTTGTATCAAGGGGCTAATCTTTATGAGGATTGGACACTTCAGAATCACGGTTTTTTCCATACAAGTTATCAGAATGTTGTTATTCAGGAATTAGGTGAAGCTGCTTTGGCTCTGCGTCTGTTTCAAGGTGAACATATTAAATGGAAGTCAAATGCTTTATTGCATAATTGCGATCAAGTGACGAAGAATGTTTTGAATTGGCTTACGTTGCCTGATGGCGAGCAAGCTATGCCGAATGGAAACGACTGGAGCTTGTTTCTGTATGATCAGTTAACAAGTTATTCTACTATGGCTTGTATGCTTAGGGATGTTGATGCGCTTTATTTTGAGAATCAGGCTTATAAGCAGATTCGACATCGCCAGTTGACGACTTCTGATGGTAGTTGGCTTTTACGACCAGATGTAGGTGGCCGTAGGATGGGGGTTCAGTCTCATCGTGTCATGATGAGTTGGTTGATGCATGAGATGTTATCAACTTCTGAGATGCAACCTACAGTGTGGAGTGAATTTCAGAAGCGACATGCTGAAGCTAAATTTTTTCCATGTCAAAGGATAGTTCGTACGTTAACTAAGAATTATTTTGCTTGTTTTTCATGGAGTGAGGGTAAAAATAGTTATACGGGTTATATTGCTCCTTTAGACTTGAGTAATAATAATTTGGTCGTTCCTTTTCGCAAGTTTAATACAGGTAACCTTTTAGGCTATATACAACTGCAAAATAAGAATATTAATGCACGTCCTATAGATACTCCTCATTTTATGCTTCAAGGAAATTATTTTCAGGTTAAGGGGCTTTTAATAGAGAATGATTCTACCTTGAAGCGTTCGTTCACATTAACTAGTAATGGGCATGGATTAGATTATCGTGATGAGGTTTTAGTGCTTCGTGATACAGAAATTCTGGCTGATCGTATTGGTATGATAGCTATTAGCACAGATGCTTTTACCTGTACAGAGAGAGAGATTTATCAGAAAAAAGGTAAAACAAGCATTGATGGCTTGTTGGAAGTTAAAGCTGATACACCTTTGTCAGCAGAAATAGGCGATGGATCCGTGGAAAATTCGATTAATACGATTAAAGTATATCCTTTTGCCAAAAGTGAGAAAAAAAAGTTGTTTAAGGGAGAGCGTTTACATCATCGTGTCAATTTTACTATTAAATAAAATGCGATATATCTCATTTATTTGAAGATTAGAGTCGTCATTTTATTCTCGTCGAATATTTCTTGAGCTACAGCTTGTATCTGTTCAGCTGTAATAGCCTCTATTTGTGCATAGAGATTCGTAATATCTTTTTCCCATCCATAATAGAGAAAGCTTTTACCAAAGTCTATGGCGAAGTTTTCTCTATTATCACAGGCTACACCTACTTGGCCTTTAATCTGTTTTTTTGCAGCTTGTAACTGATGTTGGGATAGCGGTTTGTCTGTAAATTTTTGCAGTTCTCGGTGAACAATACGCAGACACCGATTTACATCGTTCGGATCACAACCAAAGTAGGTACACCATAGTCCTGTATCGCCATAGCTTACCATACTGCTTTCTACTGTATATACGAGACCGTTATGTTCTCGAAGCGCTAAGTTGAGTTTAGCATTCATACCAGGTCCGCCTAATATATTATTGAGCAGGTAGAGTGGCATGCGGCGTTGATCATGGATGGCATAGCCTTGATTACCAATCATGACGTGAGCTTGATGAGTACCTTTATCATAAATATATTTTCCTGGTTGATAGCGTAATGGTAGAGGTTCTTTTTCAGGTTCAATAAATGGCTTCTGCTCTGGAAAATCAGCTGTATACTTTTCAAGTAATTTTATTACTCGTTTAAAGTCTACATCCCCATAGATAAAGAATATTGCTCTCTCTGGACGATAATATTGATGTGTAAAGCGTAAGGCATCTTCCGTTTTAAATTGGCGTACCTGTTCAGCTTTTCCTAAGATGTTATGACCTAATGGATGACCTTTGAATACAATATTTTCGAATTCATCGTAGATAAGTTCAGCAGGAGAGTCGTTGTAGCTCTCTATTTCATCACAGATTACTTCTACTTCTTTATCTATTTCAGCTTGTGGATAAACGCTGTGAAATACGATATCGGTTAATATATCAACAGCGCGATTGATATGATCTTTAAGAACTGCAGCATAGTACACTGTTCCTTCTTTATTGGTAAAGGCATTCAAGTCGCCACCCACACTTTCTAAACAATTTAAAATATGCCAGGCTTTTCTTCGTGTAGTACCCTTAAAAGTAGTATGTTCACAGAAATGAGCTAATCCTTCCTCACCAGCTTTTTCCAGTCGAGTACCAGCATTTATTTCATATCCGCAATAAACAACAGGTGATGTACTTCCGAGGTGAATAACTCGGAGACCATTTTTCAACGTATACGTGTTATATTTCATATCGTATACAAAATTACAAAAAAACTTTCATTAATTGGTTCGGGTGACTTTTCTTTTTGTTATATTTGCATTGCAAATATTTATAATTATGCGTAAAGTTATAGGAATAGGCGAGACCGTTCTCGATATTTTATTCAAGCAGGGCAAGCCTGTAAGTGCTCTGCCAGGTGGTTCAACATTTAATGCCATTATTTCGTTGGCTCGTTCTGGAGTAAATACCACATTTATTAGTGAGACGGGTAATGATAGAGTGGGTGATCAGGTTATTAATTTTATGAAGAAAAATGGTGTTAGCTCTGACAATGTTAGTGTATTTCCGGATAGTCGGACACCATTAGCATTAGCTTTTTTGGATGAGAATAATAATGCTGATTATATCTTCTATAAAGATCATCCTCACGATCAACTCGAGTTTTCTTTTCCTGAGGTAAATCGCGATGATATTGTTCTTTTTGGTTCCTTCTTTGCTGTTAATCCTGTTGTTCGTCCACAGGTAGCTGGCTTTTTGGAGTATGCTAAAGAGCATGGTGCTATCTTGTACTACGATGTTAATTATCGCCCATCTCATCGTACAGATATTATGAAGATTACTCCAAACTTGCTAGATAATCTTGAGTTTGCGGATATTGTTCGTGGTAGTCATGAAGATTTTGATGTGCTTTATAAGATGCCAGATCCGGATAAAGTATATACGTCAGAGATTTCTTTTTATTGTAAGAAGTTTATCTGTACCCTTGGCGCTCAACCTATACAGCTGCGTGCGGAGGGTGGTTTCAAGAAAAGTTACCCTGTTTCAGATACGGATACTGTAAGTACAGTCGGAGCTGGTGATAACTTTAATGCGGGTCTGATTTATGGTATGATTAGAAATCATATTACCCGTGACGATATAGATCATGGATTGACAGAGGAACAATGGGATAGTATTGTTACGGCAGGACAGCAGTTTTCCACAGAGTGTTGTAAGGATATCTATAATTATATTTCACCTGAGTTTGGCGCAAATATGAAAGCGTTATTGAAATAATATATCACTTTCTATAGTGTCGAAACAATAAATCGGGTTCACTTCATAAGAAGCAAACCCGATTTATTGTTTCGAATAAACTTATTCTTATTTTCCTCTATTACCTTTGCGGGGGCGGCGAATAGCCCAACCTTCTTCACTAAAATCAGGCTCATTATCCTTGAACTTTACATTTTTAGCTTTGTTTATCAGATCTCTCCAGTCCTCTTTTTTGCCACCTTTTGGGTAACTATTTTTACGGTCATGACGATCACCTTTACGTCCACTACCTCTACGCTCGCTTCTGCCGCTGTTTCTTCCGTGTCCAGCTTCGTCTGCATCATTACATCTTACCTCACGGCCCTTATATTCTAGACCATTAATCGTGGAGATAACCTTGTTGGCATCTTTTTCTGGAACTTCGATATATGAGAACTTAGAAAGTAAGTCGATATGACCTACAGCTTGGCGGTTCTTCATATTTTTGTTCAAGAATTGCATGACCTCACCAGGGTAGAAACCATCAGCTTTACCTAAGTTGATAAATAGTCGGCGATAACCAGGTTCTGCTTTGCGTGGACCTCTGCTCCTATCGTTTCGTCGATCACCTTTTCCACCACGTTCAGAGCGAATCTCACTACTCTTTCCTGTAGGCTGGATAATCTCTGGTGCATTCTTATAGTAATCTAAGAATTTGCCGAAAGTTACAGCTACCATTTTTTTGATGATATCTTCCTTGTCAATATATTCAAACTGGCGATTGATATCTTCCATATATGGAGCTATCATATCTTCATCTACATCAGTCTTCATGATATCGTTCATCACCTTGTAGAGCTGCTTTTTGCAGATTTCCTCTGCCTTAGGAAGCTCACCAGCAATGAATTCCTTACCAATTTGCTTTTCGATTTGGCGTACTTTCCACTTTTCCTTCACATGGATAATACTGATTGATGTACCCTTGCGACCGGCACGGCCAGTACGACCACTTCGGTGAGTATAACTCTCGATATCATCAGGTAATCCATAGTTAATAACGTGAGTCAATTCATCTACATCAAGACCGCGAGCTGCAACGTCTGTGGCTACGAGGAACTGGGTAAGATGATTGCGGAATTTCTGCATAGTAAGGTCACGCTGCTGCTGGCTCAAGTCACCATGAAGTGCTTCTGCATTGTATCCGTCCTTAATCAGCTTATCGGCAACCTCTTGTGTCTCTAACTTGGTGCGACAGAAGATAATACCGAAAATGCGTGGGTGGAAGTCTACGATACGCTTCAATGCCAAATATTTATCTTTGGCACTTACCATATAGTAGATGTGATTTACGTGTTCTGCACCTTCATTACGGCTACCTACTACGATTTCCTTATGATTATGGAGGTAATTCTTGGCGATACGCTCTACTTCCTTACTCATTGTGGCAGAGAAAAGTAGGGTAATATGGTCTTTAGACAATCCTTCAAAAATGGTATTGATACTTTCGGAGAAACCCATGTTCAGCATCTCGTCAGCTTCATCAAGTACTATATTCTGAACGTTTTCCAGTTTGGCTACACCGCGATTCATCAGGTCAACCAAACGACCTGGAGTTGCTACAATGATTTGTACACCGTGTTTCAGGGTACGAATCTGTGAACCAATATCTGTACCGCCATATACGGCAACGATGTGCATGCCATCTATGTATTTGGCAAACTCGTTTAAATCGTCAGCAATCTGCAGGCAGAGTTCGCGAGTAGGACTCAGAATAACTGTCTGTGTAATTTTGGTGGAAGGGTCTGTATTTTGTAATACTGGCAATCCATAGGCTGCGGTTTTACCTGTACCTGTTTGTGCCAATGCAATAACATCACTTTCGCGACTTAATAGGTATGGAATAACTTCTTCCTGGACTGGCATTGGATGCTCAAATCCAAGTTCACTGATGGCGCGGCAAATATCTTTGCTTACACCTAATTCTTCAAATGTCTTCAATCTTTTAACCTGTATTTAAATGTGAAGGACAAACACCCTTCCCAGCCATTTAAATAGAGTGTATTTCCTTCGTTATAAAAACGGAACTTACAAAGTGTAAGTTTTATCGGTTGCAAAGTTACTAAAAAACATTGGAATAATTTCCAAAAGTTGAATAAATAAAAAAATATTTTCCTTTTTTGCTTTTTTCTCCTATCATATTTTTATCTTTGCATGATATGAAAATAGCAGTATATTGTTCAGCAAATCGTAATATTGACCCTGATTTCTTCACAGCAACGGATGAATTAGGTAAATGGATGGGGTCTGAAGGCCATACATTAGTTTATGGTGGTTGTAATATGGGCTTGATGGAGTGTATCGGCAAAGCTTGTAAGGAGAGTGGTGCTATGACGATTGGCGTAATACCTACGCTGATTGAGAGCACTGGTCGTACCAGTAAGTTTGTGGATGTAGAGATTCCTTGTGAGAACTTAAGTGATCGTAAGGACTTGATGCTTACACAAAGTGATATTGCTATCGCTCTTCCTGGTGGTATTGGTACGTTGGATGAAATACTTTCTATGGCAGCTTCTCATACGATAGGATATCATCAGAAAAAGGTTATCCTTTATAATTTAAAAGGCTTTTGGAACCCTTTTATTCAAGTATTGGATGATTTGCAGCAGAAAGGATTTATCCGGGGTGATTATCATGATAGCATAGAGATAGCATCTTCTCTTGAGGATATTCAGAGAATAATAGCAGATATTTAGTGTTTCATGATATCAATCAGAATTTTATATATCAAAAAAGGCTTACTTCCAATACGGAGCAAGCCTTTTTTTGATATATAAAATTTTCTTTATTTTGCGTTGATTTCTTTAATCAGACGGTCTGCATGTCCCCATTTGTCAATCATATAGAGTACATAACGAATATCTACACCAATACATCTTGCCAAGCGGCTATCGAAATTGATATCACTGCTCAAGCTATCCCAGTTGCCATCAAAAGCCAAACCGATTAGTTCACCTTTACCGTTAAACATAGGGCTACCAGAGTTACCACCTGTAATATCGTTATTGGTCAAGAAACAGAGTTGCATCTTACCAGTCTTTTTATCCTGATACTGGCCAAAATCTTTCTCACTCATGAGCTGCTGCATAATAGGTTCAGCCTGATAATCGAAGATTTTTTCACCTTTCTTCATCTTTTCTACGATACTTTCAGCTACAGTGTAATAACCAGAATCTTTACCGCCAAGATCAAAGCTGCTAACCTGACCATAGCTCAGACGCATGGTAAAGTTGGCATCGCTATAGTGTGGTAAATCCTGTTCCATACGAATTTTTGCAGCGCAGAGATATTTCTCCTGTTCGTCGATACTATCGTTGAGGAGACCGATACCCTCGCGAAGGTCTTCACGTATATCCATGAGGTCTTCGCCATAGATGACACCTGGATCTTTCTTATAGCTTTTGCTATTGAAGTAGATTTTGGCATCCTTTTTCATGATGATAGACTTATTATAAAGGAAGTCTACGTATTCTGTATAGTTGCCACCAAATTTTTTATCAATAGTTTGATAAAATTTAGGCAGATATTTACTGTCTACATGTTCGCGATAATTCTTAAGCAGGGTTGCGAGTACTTCTTTGTCAAGAGGTGCGTCCCAGTCATTGCTATTATCTTCAAACTGGAAGTATTGTTTTTTGGCATTATCCTTAGGACCCTTTACTTCCATACCATTGTTCAATTTCAGTGCTCTTACAGAGAACTCAACATCACTTCTGCGGCTAAAAGATTCTGACCAGTTGGTCAGTACGTATGAAATCTCCATACGTTTCTTATAGAGACGAGCCAGAAGATCGAAATCTACTTTGTGTTCTAAATCCTTAGCAGTATCTTGCCAAGCTCGTATTTTAGCTTCGAATATTTGCTTCTGATTAATCAGACCGATAGAATCGATGCATTTGTTCATACCCAGTGAGTTTTTCCAGTAATTGGCACTATGAGCGAATTTTGAATCATACTTGATACGTACACCTTCGTCAGCACGCATGTGTTTCTGCATCACTTCTTGTTTTACACCACGAACTTGAGCCATTGGTGTGTTGAGCGAATTACGGCGTTCTTGAATGCCATAGCTAGAAAGATAACGACTAGTACTACCTGGATAACCGATGGTCATGGCATAATCTTTATCCTGATAACCCTGTAGACTTACTTGTGCCCAGCGTTCAGGCTTGTAAGGTACGTTGTCTTTGCTATAGGCTGCAGGACCATTAGTTTTGGGATCTGCATAGATACGGAACACAGAAAAGTCGCAAGTTTGGCGTGGCCACATCCAGTTATCTGTTTCACCACCAAATTTACCCATACTCTTAGGTACTGTAAAGACTAATCGGAGGTCAGTGAAGTCTTGGTAGGTGGTAGCATACCATTTATTGCCCTCATAGAATGCATCGATATCAATGTGTAGGGTTGAGTCGATTTTCTTGATAGAATCTGTCATGGCATTCTGTAGAGAGTCTATAAGTAGAGCTTTCTGGTCAGAATTCAATTTGTCAATATGTTGTGCGTTGATATAGTCTGTAATGTCTTTCTGTTCTTTCATAAAACTTACAAACATATCTTTATTAGGCAATTCCTCTGCATAGCTATTGGCTACAAAACCATTAAGCATGTAGTCATGTTCTACGGTAGAATGGCTACGGATAGCTTCGAAACCACAGTGGTGGTTTGTGAAGACCAGACCATCTGGAGATACAACGACACCAGAGCAAAAGCCCGAAAAGTTAACTACTGCATTTTTAAGTGAATTCTTACTATTATACAAATCGTTATAAGGCATAGTGAAGCCTTCTGCCTGCATAGTCTCATACACTTGTTGAGGCAGGTTGTAAAGAGTCCACATACCTTCGTCTGCATGAACTGCAGGTATGGATGCTGCTACGAGGAGAGACATTGTCAGTCCCTTCATCATTAATTTTTTCATCTCTCGTTATAATTTGTTTTGATTGATATTATTTTTTGATTTTTTTTATAATAGGTCCCAATGGAAGATCTCTCTTCACAATGAGAGCAATAAAAAGCATAATCAGTATAGTGTTGATAGCTAATGCAGCTATCATTGGAAGATAGTTATTGGTTGCAGATATAGCTCCAAAAAAGATAAGGGTTACACCAGCATAAAGTGCGATATCTTTTAATGGATATTTAATAGGATAATATTTCTGACCAAAGATATAGCTGATAATCATACTTATGGCATAGGATATAAATCCTGCCCATGCACAAGCCCAATAGCTGAATCTTGGAATAAGTAGAATATCTACTACAATCAGAATGACAGCTCCAATACCTGAAAAGTATGCTCCCCAAATCGTTTTGTCGATGAGTTTGTACCAGAAACTTAGGTTGAAGAAGATGCCAAACATGATTTCTGCAGCCATGACGATAGGTACAATTTCCAATCCGTCCCAATAACTTTTTCCTACGATGTAGCGTAAAATATCCATATAGCCCATAACACAGAGAAAAGCTAATAGGGTAAAGATAATATAGTATTTCATGGCTGAAGCATAGGTGTCCTTATTATCTTTGTCTTTAGATTTACCGAATACAAATGGTTCATAAGCATAACGGAATGCTTGGGTTATCATAACCATAATCATGGCAATTTTGATGCAGGCGCCATAGATACCAAGTTGTACTCGGGCATCTGCCGCATTACCGTCATATACGTAAGGGAATATAATTTGTGACGCACATTGGTTAAGTTGGCCAGCTAATCCCATTACGAGTAAAGGCCATGTATAATTGAGCATGCGCTTGCATGTAGCTGCATCAAATGGATTCTTGATTTCTTTTAATTCTCGTCCCAGCATAAGCAATACGATTGTAGAGCAAGCAAGGTTGATATAGAACACCCATACTACATCGAGAGTAAAGTTGGCATCATAGATACCAAATAAATTCCACTTGAAGTATGGTAGAATGATGAGATAGAGTAAATTGAAAGTTATATTTAACGTGATATTCAGTACTTTCAATGCTGCAAATTTCATAGGGCGATGTGCATATCTCAGATAAGCAAATGGGATAGCGGTAAAGGCATCGATAGCCACAGTGACATACATTACCAAAATGTATTCTGGATGATCTGTGTATCCTAGCCACCCTGCTATTTGCTGATTGAAGAGAATGATAATAGCAGCAAAGAGAATGGAAGTCGTAGCCACCATTTTCAGCGTTGTGGCATATACTTTTTTAGGTTCTTCACCATCTTTACTCATAAAACGGAAGAATGTGGTTTCCATTCCATAGGTCAGAATGATGATAAGTAGAGCTACATAGGCATATACGTTAGTAATAATACCATATTGTCCGCCAGCAGCATTAAATTTTGCGGTCTGAATCGGAACGAGCAGATAGTTGATAAATCGTGCCATAATGCTGCTTAATCCGTAGATAGCAGTATCCTTCGCTAAAGATTTTAAATTTGCCATTTATTTTATTGTTATTTTTATCTTATTTTTTTTGTGCTTCTTTACGATGAATACCTTTTATGCAAAGAAAAGGTAGGCAATAAAGATTGCTGCTATGACACCTGCCAAATCAGCCAGCAGTCCACAAGCTACGGCATGGCGGGTATACTTGATATTGACACTACCAAAGTATACAGCCAATATATAGAACGTTGTGTCTGTTGATCCTTGGAAAATGCAACTCAATCGACCGATAAAACTATCCGGTCCGTAATTTTTCATAGCTTCTAACATTAATCCACGAGCACCGCTTCCAGAGAGTGGTTTCATGAATGCAGTAGGTAAAGCACCTACGAAATCGGTATTTAGCCCGCATTGTTCGATGCACCAAGCTATACCGTTAATCAGCATGTCCATAGCTCCAGAAGCGCGGAATATGCCTATGCCTACAAGGATAGCAACTAGATACGGAATAATTTTCACAGCAGTGGTGAAACCTTCTTTTGCTCCTTCAATAAATGCATCGTATACATTGATTTTCTTCCATACACCAGCAAGGATAAAACTCAAAATAATACCTAATAAAATGAGGTTGCTGGCTAAACTGGTTACTTGGCCCATAGTGTCCTTATCCATTTGCCCGAATGCCCAGATGATGATACCTACAAAAGCGATGATACTGCCTAATGTGGCTAATAATACGGGTTGTAAGATATTAATTTTCTGCCATAGTGCGGTAATGATGATACCTGCTATGGTTGCTACGGCTGTAGCTAATAGAATAGGGATGAATACATCGGTGGGGGTTGCTGCTCCATAAGAAGCACGGAAAGCAAGAATGGTAGTTGGAATAATGGTAAGTCCACTGGTATTGAGTACCAGAAACATAATCATAGGGTTGGTTGCGGTATCTTTCTGGTTATTAAGCTCTTGCATCTGGCTCATAGCCTTAAGTCCTGTAGGCGTAGCAGCATTATCAAGTCCAAGCATGTTTGATGCTATATTCATAAAGATACTGCCCATCACGGGATGGTTTTTCGGAATATCTGGAAATAGCTTTGAGAAAACAGGACTAAGTATACGTGCCAGTACATTTACAACTCCTGCTTTTTCTCCTATCTTCATGATGCCTAGCCACAAGGCAAGTACACCGGTAAGGCCGAGTGAAATCTCGAAGGCATTCTTAGAACTATCGAAAGTTGAATCGACAATTTTTTGGAAGATAGTTGTGTCTCCCATCAAAAGACCGATAATCGCAAAAATAAATGCGATAACGAAAAAAGCTATCCAGATATAATTTAGTACCATAGTGGTTGCAAAAATACGAAAAATAATGAATAATACCATCATTTACAGTGATTTATTCATTTTTTGCATGTTTTGCTTGTCCATCTTATAGTATCATTCCGATGATTTTTACTTTTTGATTTCGGGATAGATCACCAGGATTGCTTCCTGGGGCTCCTTCTGGTACTTCTTTGCCTACTTTGTGATAGTATTCTTTCCAATAATTAGTAATTTTACCGGTCTTATCGTGAAAACTCATTGGGATGGGCTCAAAAAGAAGATGTCCTTGTTTGTCTTGGTAGCATAGTTGAACGAGCTCACTACAATAGATTGCACTGTCGTTGGGTTCAAAATAGAAATCATAGGGCTTTCCGATATATCTTTTGGCCTTGTCTATCGATGTCTTGATGTCCCATTTTGAATGGATTCTGCCGACATAAATATGCTCTTTTCGGCGATTTAATCGATTAAAAGTGCTGTCAATTGGTTGAAAGATAACTCCCTTGTGGGTAGCTTCTAGTATATATGGTTTACCTTGATTCTTTACGACTATAGACACATGACTAATGAGTGTGCCCTGAAAACCATTTGTAACATCAGTTATTGGATTGTCTGTTGCTGATGCATAAAAGAGCAAATCGCCTTCTTGGAGTTGTTCGGCAGTGTATATGCTCTGGCTATATGTGGGTTGCTGTGCGTAGCCTATGAGGGCTACACACAGCAAAATACAGTTTACTATAATTTTTTCCATTTATAGGGTAATGTTAATTTTTGCACCAGCAATAAACCAGAAACCTGGTTGTTTCAGACTTCCAAAGTCTACATAGCGATGCGAAATGAGGTTATTCCCTTCAATATAGAGACTGTAGGTAGGCTTATTCCATGATAGACGAGCATCCAAAATGCTGTATGGCGAATATTTCTTCAGGATATTTGTCTTGGTCGTTTCGTCATAACCTGCAGCATACCTTCCATTTCTCTTTTGAAATCGGTAGTTGATGCCTAAATCCAGGTTTTTCCAAAGATTCATCTGCAGGTTGGCTACAAGTTTATGTTTCAGATACTCTAAAACATAGCGACTTGTAATGCCTTCATATTGCTTCTGATTTTGGTTCAAATAAGCATATTGTAGGCTGAATGTTTTCAGTATATGTTGGGTTGGCAAAATCTCTCTTAAGTTGAAAGTAAGGTTTGCCTCTACGCCAAAAGCGTTGATTTTTCCGAAATTTGTAGTCGTCAATACTGCAGAATCGGCCTTTTCATCGATAATCCAGTCAATCAGATTCTTATAGTGATTATAGAAAACACTAGCAGATGCTTGAAGGGCATTACCATTATATTTGGTACCAAACTCTAGGGCTGTTAATTCTTCTGGTTCCAGATTTTTATTGGCATTATAGCCTTTACTGTTGTAATAGAGCTCTGTAACCGAAGGCATACGCAATGAAGAATTATATGAAGCGTATATTTTCCAGTGCTCGCCAAATCGGTAATTGGCATCAATACCCGGATATACGCGCATATTCATTTCAGACCAGCTATTTTTAACAGCAGTTAGACCCAAAGATAGGGTAAAGTTGTGGAGTAGAATATTATGCTCGAGTACAAACTGAATGTTAGTTCTGTTGATACCGTTAGTATAGTTGCGGTCAGTACCAGCAATATGATGTAGTCGGGATAGTTTTTCACCAAGATTTCCACTTACCAAATCTTCCTCGCGTATCTCTGCACCAAATGCAGTTCTACCAGCTCCCCAGTCAAAATAGCCGTTCAGATTTACGCCGAAAACATCGGTGCGATGATAATTATATGGATAGGCATCAGGATTATCGTGGAAAAGCTCAAAACGGTCCATATTTCTATTCCAATAAATCAATGGATGGAAATGAAAGTTACCCGTTTTGTTTTCGGCTTGAATAGCCGTGTAAGTTTTTGTAGTACGCTCGTACTGCTCATCAGAGTAGTTACTGTAGAAGGTATTACTTCCATACCCCTTTGTGCTTAGTCCTGCATGCCATCTTACGATAACTTGTTCGTCCTCATATCCTCCCTGATAGAAAGCCTTACCACCATTGAAATTCATGTTGAGATTGCCAGCATTGCTTCTGCTATAGCCATCACTCCGAGTAAAATTACCAGAAAAAGAGTGATTCCATCGGCCGTAATTTAGTTTCAGACGTGCTCCCATCTTGCCATAACCATAGCTTCCGCCTTCTGCGTATGCAGAAACCGAAGATGCGTCATGCTGTTTGGTTACAATGTTGATAGCTCCAAGGAGAGATGAAGTTCCATAAACACGAGCAGCAGGTCCTTCTAGAACTTCGATGCGTTCGATATCACTAATATCACATGGGAAATCGAATGCGTTATGACCTGTCTGTGGGTCGTTAATGTTGACCCCGTTGAGGAGAACTGTAATCTGCTCATAGTTACCACCTCTGATGCTGACATCTGTTTGGGCTCCGATAGGACCGCGCTGTCTTACATCTACGCTGGCTACGTATTTCAGCAGATCGTTAATACTTTGTACTGGAGCAGCCGCAATTTCTTCGCGACTCAGTACAGTTACCATTCTCGCTTGCTGACTCATGGTCAGTGGCGCTCTTGATGCAGTGACATTCACTTCATCAAGCTGCAGTACCTTCTGGTTGGTCACAGAGTCTACCTCTGCGAACTCTACCTTAGTACTCAGGCCTTCAGCTTTGGCATGACTTAGTGTAGCAACACTAAGAGTGCCTACAAGAACTTCTTTTCCCAAAACAGAGAAAAGAGAGTAGCCCTTGTTAGAGAAGCGTTTAAACTTCAGGCTGGAGCGCTTGTTTAAAATAGGTTTGTACATTTTGGTTAATTAATAATTATATTCTGCATTTATCGCAAAACGGTTACAAAGGTATGAAAAATAGTACAATTTTGAATAAAATTATTCAAAATTGTACTAAAAAATTATTTATGCAATGTTTTTACAGTCTTTTCTTTTGTTATATAACTGTAAGACAGTTACTCATGGTATGAGGGCTGAGTAGTTACTTTGTCATAAAAACGTAGAAAAAGCTGAATTTTAAAAGCAAAAAGTTATTAATATCGCGAAAAGTATAACAAGTTACTACAAAGTTATAACGAGATACTACAAAGTTGCTCAAAAAATCACATTCTATCTAACCCATTATGAGTAATTTTGTAAGCAAAAACATAAGTATTATTAACCATTATGAGAAAACAGTTTTTTTTTCTGCTACTCTCGGTATTGTTCAGCATACCGTTGAGTACGAAGGCGACCATCGTTGATGATCCTGGTGTTTTTAACTTTTCTCCATTTTACGATCCAGCATCAGGTGTCATCGGTCTATCACTTACGTTTTTTCCTTCTGAAGAGGGAGAAACGGTTTACATTCCTGATTATATCTATGAGAATAATCAGTACAAGTATGTAGTTTGCATTAACACGGGCGCATTTTTTGACTGCCATGCAAAATACATTCGTCTGCCAAATCATCTAAGATTTATCAGAGACAATGCTTTCCATTATTGTTGCTTCCTTACTACTTTGGAGTTTACAAACAATATTAGTGAAATAGACTTTGGAGAAATCGATGATATTGTAGGCGGCTGCAACTATGTGAACGAGATCATCGTGCCGCTTCAGTATTTGAGCAATTATATTGATGATCCAGAAGACAGATAAATGATACCGAGCATGTCAAAAAACTGCGCGAATGGATTAAGCGCAATCCCAAACGTGCGAAAGAATTAGGTTATACCAATATGGAAAAAGACGATATGCCAGACGGCAAATGACATTAATATCGTACATACATAATTATTTATAACAAAGAAAGGGCAAAACTTCAATATGGGTTTTGTCCTTTCCTTTTTTGCTATTTATATTTCATGTAAGTTTTCTGCGGCTTTCTCATGGGTAGTGAACGCCTTTTTCAAACGTTCGTATTCACCCATACCTCCCTTGTAATGGCTTTGGATTTATCCACTAAACGTCATTCTTCGAAAACAGATTTTTCGGACTGAGGCACTCTGACTTCTAACAAAAAAGCATCATAGATTCTCTATGAAACTATGTTGCAGAAAAGGGAAGACTGAAATAAAAATGTTTATGCAGACATAAAAAGGAGTTACGCAAATTGCGTAACTCCTTGATTTTCAGTGTGGACCAGCTAGGGCTTGAACCTAGGACCTCCAGATTATGAGTCTGTTGCTCTAACCAACTGAGCTACAAGTCCAATATTTGTGTTTTTATTTTCGGGTGCAAAGATAATCTTTTTATCTTTAATATCCAAATATTTAGGCTAGAAATGTGTATTTTTCATTAAATGTAAGTATTTTTTTTGTTTTAGTGTAGTATATTGACGGTGATTATTTTATTTTGGCGCTTAGTTCTAATAATAAAGTTCTTTTTCATGATCTTAATTTGAGTCGATTATATAGTATATTTGGTTAATTTTAAGGGAGAAAATGGTGTATGTAATTTTTTATGGGTAATTATTCATATCATGATGACGATTTCTCCTATATATATTTTTTATCATATCGTATTTTTGTAGTCCAATTAAGAATTAGGTGATTTGATACAATAGCGGATCGAATTTATGTAATAATTTCAATTTAAGTTTGTACAATAGATGTTTGATGCGAATATAGGTTAAGCGAATGCATAGTTACTTCAATTGTAATGCGAATGAAAAGGTGTACCGAGTGGTGCACCTTTTTCGTTTATCATTTACAATCTAAAATTTGTTAGTTCTTCTTGAATACAATAGTTGGGAGACGTTAAATATTATTGATTGCTGATGTAAATAGATTGATTTTGAGTATCTTTGCATTTACTATATTCCATTATTAATAAGTAGAAGATGAAAAAAGAATCATATAATCCGGGTCTTGACGACCAGCAAGTAGCCGATAGTCGAGCAAAGTATGGCTCTAATCGACTTACTCCACCTCGAAAGACTTCTCTTTGGATGCTTTATCTTGATAAATATCGTGATCCGATAATCCAAATACTTCTTGTTGCTGTTGCCATATCTTTGATTATGGCTTTCCTGGAGAATGATTTTGTAGAAACTATTGGAATCTTTATTGCTGTTATTTTAGCTACTACTATCGGTTTCTATTTTGAACGTGATGCTGCTAAAAAATTTGGTTTGTTAACGGCAATGAATGATGATCAGATGGTAAAGGTTCGTCGTAACGATCATGTTATTGAAATTGCCAGACATGAAGTCGTCGTTGGTGATGTCGTGTTAGTAGAGGTTGGTGATGAGGTTCCTGCTGATGGAATACTTCTTGAGTCGACAGATTTACAAATAGATGAATCAAGTTTAACAGGTGAGCCTATTATTAATAAGGATGTTCTCGATGAAACCGGAGATTTTGGTGATGCAACTTATCCTAAGAATCTTCTTTTGCGTTCTACTATGGTTATGAATGGGCGTGGTGTATTTGAAGTTGTGGCCGTCGGTGATTATACGGAGATTGGTAAAGTGGCACAAAAATCAACTGAGGAGACGAATACTAAGACACCTCTGAATGTACAGTTGGATAAATTGGCTTCAATGATATCTAAAATTGGTTCTGGTGTAGCTGTAGCGGCCTTTTTGATATTTTTGGTTCATGATATCTTAACTCAATCTGTATGGCATTCTGGTGATTACTTGAAAATGGCTGAGGTGGTACTTGGGTATTTTATGATGAGTGTTACACTGATAGTCATGGCTGTGCCAGAAGGTCTTCCTATGGCTGTTACCCTTGCTTTGGCCTTGAATATGCGTCGCATGTTAAAGTCGAATAATCTAGTACGTAAACTACATGCTTGTGAAACGATGGGGGCTGTTACTGTAATTTGTACAGATAAAACAGGTACACTAACTCAAAATAAGATGACAGTTAGTGATATGGTAATTCTCCATATGAAGGATAAAAATGTATCAGAAACAAGTGAATTGTTGAATGTTGGAATTGCCATGAATACAACTGCTAATCTTGATGGTGATAAAGGTATCGGTAATCCTACAGAGGTGGCTCTGTTGAGTTGGCTGAAGACAAAACAAATAGATTATTGTAAGATTCGTCAAACTATTCCTGTTGAGCATCAAGTACCATTCTCTACAGAAAAAAAATATATGGAAACTGATGTTATTTGGGAGGGCAAAACATATCAATTTATTAAAGGTGCTCCAGAAATCGTTATCGGTATGTGTGAAATTTCCGATGAAATGAGGGAAAAAGTGGAAACGAAGCTTTTGGAATATCAGCAAAAGGCTATGCGTACACTTGCTTTTGCTATAGGTAAGGAGTTAGTGGCAATATGTGGAATATTTGACCCAGTTCGCGAGGATGTACCTGAGGCCGTAAAGCGCTGTCAGGAAGCTGGTATTGAGGTGAAAATCGTTACGGGTGATACTACTGCAACGGCTGTAGAAATAGGTAGACAGATAGGTTTGTTTGCTGCTGACGAAAATAGCAAAGACGTTAGATATTCGATAACAGGTCCTGAATGGGCAGCTTTGAGCGATGAGGATGCCTATCAGCGTGCCACTGAGATTCGTGTTATGTCGAGAGCACGTCCTACTGATAAGCAGCGCCTAGTGCAGATGCTTCAAAAACGCGGTGAAGTGGTAGCTGTAACAGGTGATGGCACAAATGATGCTCCTGCTTTACATTATGCACATGTGGGATTATCTCTTGGTTCTGGTACATCTGTAGCTAAATCTGCTTCTGATATGACATTGCTTGATGATTCGTTTGGAAGCATTGCTAATGCTGTCATGTGGGGGCGTTCACTGTATAAGAATATACAGCGATTCCTCTTTTTCCAACTAGTGGTCAACTTAACAGCTTTGTTATTGGTACTGGGAGGTTCTTTAGTGGGTACGGAAATGCCTCTTACTGTAACGCAGATACTATGGGTAAATCTGATTATGGATACATTTGCCGCTATGGCTCTTGCTTCATTGCCTCCTTCTCGTGAGGTGATGAAAGACAGACCACGTGATCGTAATGACTTTATTATATCTCCAAAAATGGCAAAATATATATTGTCATGGGGACTAGTCTTTTTCGTATTAATGCTGACCTTTTTGGTATATTGTGAGTATCATGGTGCGGGAGTGGATATACGAGAGCTGACCATGTTTTTTACCGTATTTGTCATGCTTCAGTTTTGGAATCTTTTTAATGCGAAGAGTTTTGGAAGCCATTTTTCTGCATTTAGAAGAATATATGCAGATCAGGGATTGGCCTTAGTGCTTTGCATTATTTTATTGGGCCAATGGTTGATAGTTACTTTTGGTGGTAAAATGTTTCGTACGGTACCGCTTACAGCGATGGAATGGGGGATTATAATTGCTTCTACATCGCTTGTCATGTGGATTGGTGAAGGCATACGTTTAATTCAACGATATATAGATAAAAAATAAGATGTTGATAAAAAATATTATATTTGATTTGGGGGGAGTATTAGTTGGGCTTGATGATCAGCGTTGTATTGATGCTTTTAAAGCGATAGGTGCTCCCCAAATAGCTCAGTATATAGAAGATCATCGTACAGAGGATTTGTTTTATGATACAGAAGTTGGTAATATTTCTCAGCATGAATTTTGCAATGAGGTAAGACGTATTGCATCGTGTAACGTTCGTGATGAAGATATTGTTTGGGCTTGGAATCGGTTGCTTACGGTTATTCCGAATGAAAAGAAGGTGAGATTGCTCGAGTTGCATGATAAAGGGTTTAGATTGTTCCTGTTAAGTAATACCAATGAAATGCATTGGAATTATTGCGCAGAGGAATTATTCCCTTATAAACGCTGGATAGCTCAGGATTTTTTCGATGAAATTTATCTATCTTATGAACTTCATAAGATTAAGCCTCAGGAAGATATTTTTGCAACTGTGCTAGCTGATGCAGGTATTAAAGCAGAAGAAACTCTGTTTATTGATGATAATGAGGCAAATATTGCTGCTGCGCGCGAATTGGGTATTCAGACATTTTGGAATGAGCATCCAGATGATTGGTTGAAGATTTAATACGGTTTCATCGAAAATGAATATTATTCATATTAGTGCTAGACACGTATCTGATTTACCTTGTGTAGCTACTATAGGTTTTTTTGATGGTGTGCACCGTGGGCATCAGTTTCTACTTCATCATGTCGTTGATGAGGCAAAAAAGTGTGGACTTAAGTCTATGGTTATCACGTTCGAAAGTCATCCACGTAAGGTGTTGCATCAGGATTATCAGCCTGAAATGTTGAGTACCCTCGATGAGAAACTTAATTTATTGGCAGGTTTAGGTGTGGATACTTGTGGGCTGCTTCGTTTTGATCAGCAAACTGCAAGTATGTCGGCTTTTTATTTTATGGAAAAAGTGCTTCGCGATCAGTTGCATGTGAGGAAACTTTATATTGGTTATGATAATCGGTTTGGTCATAATCGGGAAGAGGGATTTAATGACTATGTAAAGTATGGTAAACAGTTAGGTATTGAGGTTATTAATACCTCTGTTTTTCAATTGCAGCAGGTAAACGTAAGTTCTACGGTAATTCGTAAAATGCTGTATGAGGGTAAGGTTGAAGAGGCTCATGCCTGTCTAGGTTATCCTTATTCTCTTACAGGTGAGGTTGTTCGTGGTTTTCAAGAAGGTCGTCGTTTAGGTTTCCCTACGGCTAATATTGACCTTTCAGCCTGTGAAAAGTTAATACCCGCTAATGGCTCCTATGCTGTTTTAGTTCGCATTGAGGGTGACAGTAGAGTATATCGTGGTATGATGGATATTGGTAATCGTCCCACATTCTGTGGCTTAAAGCGCTCGTATGAGGTAAATATCTTCGATTTCACGGGCAATATATATGGTAAGCGAGTATCTGTAAGTTTTATGCATTTTATTCGCACAGAACAAAAATTTGAAAGTGTAGATGCTTTGAAAGCTCAGTTAGAGAATGATAAGCGTGTTGTAAATGATAAATTGGATAAAGATTAATATTGATTTATATTGATTTATGAAAAAGTCGACTAAAGGTATACTTGATAGCATATTATATGCTATTGTCTTTGTTTTGATACAGCTGTTTGTTCAGTTAGCTGTTGCTTTGATATATAATCAATTTGAGAATGTTGGTTATGCAAATGTCGTTAATGGTATGGCTAGTGGTATTTACGGAGAAGCATTAGCTATAAGTACAGTTTTGAGTAGTGCTTTGACTATTCTGTTGTTTATACGTTTGAAGTGGTTTCCATTTTCTCTTTCTTATTTGAAAACACGACCTTGGGCAGTTATTATATGGACTGTATTGTTATCTTTTGGACTGATATTGCCATCGGAATGGATTATGGAGAAGTTACAGTTGACAATGGATCCAACATATACAAAGATTTTTGAGAGTGTGATGAAAGAACCTTGGGGTTTTATAGCAATAGGTGTATTGGCTCCTTTAGCAGAAGAAGTGGTATTTCGGGGAGCTATTCTCAATGCATTATTAAAAATATTCCCTAAGAAATATTATTGGGTATCTATATTGGTTTCAGCTTTAATGTTTGGCGCAGTCCATGGTAATTTGGTTCAGTTTGTCTTTGCTTTTTCTGTGGGTATTTTGTTGGGATGGATGTATTATCGTACCAATAGTATAATTCCTGGTGTTGTTTTACATTGGATTAATAATAGTGTCGCTTATGTCATGTTTAATTTAATGCCAAAGATGCAGGATGGTAAACTGATAGATCTGTTTCATGGTAGTGAAAAGATGATGGTGGAAGGACTTTTATTCTCATTATGTGTCTTTATTCCGAGTTTGTTTCAGCTTGCTACTCGTATGAAATCTGCAGACCAACTGTAAAGTTTCCTGCGATAATGGCATATGGCAACTGTATGTTGTAAGCGATTGACAGAAAAAAAGCCCCGCAACTCTCGACAGAGTGGCGGGGCTTTACGTTAGTATGTTATGAAAAATTTGAGAGAATAGAAACTTCACAGTTTCAAGTAATTGTTTTACTAAAAAATGATTTTTATAGAGAAAGCATAGAAATAATCTACTTTAGTATGTTTTCGGCTGCAGTCGTTGTTTCGATACTGCTATGCTGCATGCTATCGATAACGGCAGAGTCACCCATGGCTACAGAAGCTCCCTTATAGAGTTGTTCTGTGGTGCCAGTATTGATGATTTCATCCTCTTCATTAAACGCTACTTGAGATGCATTTCCTAAAGTCAGGAATATAGCTACAATAGCAGCTGCCTTGAATAAAGGCTTCAAGTTGTTTGAAATGGTAACAAATCGAGCTTTGTGCAGATGAGCAATATGCTCGTTGTTATCAATAAGAGTCATCATCTTTTGGTCAAAGTCATCATCCAGCACATCTGTAACCTTTTCGTTCTGTTCATAAATAAACAGTTCCTTATAAGTTTCCAGTTCTGCTGGTACATCCTTTTGACTAAAGAAGGCACGAAGTATTTTCTCTTCTTCAAGAGAAGTTTCGCACTTCCAATAGCGATCTAAAAGTTGATTGATGTACTTATAATCCATATTTGTCAAATTCTTGAAATCTTTTTTTTATTGCCTGTCTAGCTCTGAAGATATTTACTTTTACTTGTTCTTCAGTAATGGCCAGAATCTCGGCTATTTCTTTATACGATTTGCCTTCAAAGTCTCTAAGTTGCATACAACTTCGTTGTTTCTCTGGCAATTCGTTTACTAATTTTTTGATGATGTTAACCTTTTCTTTTCGGTCTATTTCATCATAAGGATTAGATGCATGGTCTGTATTGTCTACTTGTTCCTCATCAATAGATGGATTGTTATTTCCCATTTTCTTATTTCGGTCAAGAGCCAAATTTCGAGCAATGGTTAAACTATAAGCTTCTATTGATTCTATTTTGTCCCATTTATCTCGATTATTCCAAACCTTAATCAGCGTATCCTGTACAATGTCTTCAGCTTCTGCACGGTTAAGTGTGATTCGAAGAGCTAGCCGATAAAGTATATTCTTCAACGGCAATACATCGTTACGGAAACTGATATTTTTCATCTTGCCTCTATATTAACTGACGATTGTGTTTCAAGAAAGTTACAGTAAATCATACTTTCTTCTCAAATTTAATATTCATTAACGTTTAAGAAGGTGTTACTTCTTTATAATAGTGCCATGTTTGCCATCGATGGCTGAAGCCAGTGTGATAATAACTTGACTCACACCACTGTCTACTGCAGCAAGTGCGTTTTCTAATTTAGGAATCATGCCACCGGCTACAGTACCATTAGCAACATATTGCTCAAAATCTTGACGTGTAATTGTTGGAATCACGCTTTCATCATCTTCAGGATTGCTGAGAACACCTTTTTTCTCAAAGCTGTAAATTAGTGTTACATCATAAAAGCGAGCGAGAGCTTTAGCGGTTTCTGAGGCAATGGTATCTGCGTTAGTATTCAGCATGTTGCCTTTACCATCATGGGTTAAGGGTGCCATGACAGGAGTAATACCTTGTTCGATGATATTACGGAGTGCAAACCCATTAACATGTTCTACATCGCCAACAAACCCATAATCTATGCCGTTTTTTTGTGGGCGTTTATGGCTATGTATAACATCCATATCTGCACCAGTTAGGCCTAATGCGTTAACTCCCTTAGACTGAAGTTGGGCGATAATATTCTTGTTGACAAGTCCACCATAAACCATGGTTACAACTTCAAGCATTTCTGCATCGGTAATGCGACGCCCATTAACCATCTTACTTTCTATGCCTAATGATGTAGCGACTTTGGTAGCTCTTCTGCCACCACCGTGAACTAAAACTTTAGGACCTTCGATGGCTGCAAAATTCTGAAGCAGCTGATCAAGACTTTGTGGATCTTCTACAATTGCTCCACCAACTTTAACGACTGTAATTTTCTGTTTCATAGTAGTAAGGAATATAAAAAATCAGGCCTCTTGTTCGAGGTCTGATTATATATTTATTCTAGATATGTATATCCATAGAGTCCCGAACGATAATTATTGAGGAATTCTTTTCCTTCTTCAAGCGAAATTTTACCAAGTTTTACGCTTTTCGTAACCCATTGTTCTAGTTGTCGTACGAGTTTTTTCGGGTTGTATTGAACGTATTCGAGTACTTCTTCAACTGTTTCACCATCGAAAATCTGATTGATTTCGTATTGACCATTTTTCACGGTGATATGTGCAGCATTCGTGTCACCGAAGAGATTATGCATATCGCCCAAAATTTCCTGATAAGCGCCCACGAGGAAAACTCCCAAATAATATGGATCGTTTTTCTTTAATGAGTGTACAGGTAATACCTGGCCCACATGACCGTTAGTAACGAAGTTGGCAACTTTACCATCGCTATCACAAGTGATATCTTGTAATGTCGCATTTCGTGAAGGACGTTCGTTAAGACGTTGTATAGGCATGACTGGGAAAAGCTGGTCTATAGCCCAACTGTCTGGTAGGCTTTGGAACAGAGAGAAGTTACAGAAGTATTTATCTGCCAGTAATTTATCGAGACCTCTCAATTCATCAGGTACATGCTTGAGTCCTTTAGAAAGACTATTAATCTCATGGCAGACACTCCAATACATGGATTCGATTTCAGCACGAGTCTTGAGATCAACCATACCATGTGAGAATAATTCCAAACATTCTTCTCGAATCTGTTCTGCATCGTGCCAATTTTCAAGCATCGTACGAGGACTCAGATTATCCCAAATCTCATACAAGTCTTTTACCAGTTGATGATCGTTGTCTTTAGCCTCAAATTCCTCTGGCATTTCTGGCAACGATGCTGTTTCCAATACATCGATGACCAAGACAGAATGGTGAGCTGCAAGACTTCTTCCACTTTCCGTAATGATGTTAGGATGTGGTATGTTATTCTTGTTGGCTGCATCTACAAAGGTGTATACACAGTCATTTACATATTCTTGAATAGAGTAGTTTACAGAACTTTCACTGTTAGATGAGCGGGTTCCGTCATAATCTACACCAAGACCACCACCACAGTCTACGAAATCTACATTGTAGCCCATTTTGTGAAGATTGATGTAGTACTGTGAGGCTTCACGGAGAGCCGTTTGAATGCGACGAATTTTGGTTATTTGGCTACCAATATGAAAATGAATAAGGCGTAGACAATCGTGTAGGCCTTTTTCATCAAGCATATTGAGTGCTTCGAGCAATTCTGAAGAGGTAAGACCAAATTTAGAAGCATCACCACCACTTTCTGCCCATTTACCAGAGCCAGAAGATGCCAATTTGATACGGATACCGATGTTTGGTTTTACATGAAGTCGTTTAGCAATTCGAGCGATAATCTCCAGTTCGTTTAGTTTTTCGATAACGATAAAGATTCGCTTGCCCATTTTTTGGGCTAATAAAGCTAATTCGATATAATTTTCATCTTTATATCCGTTACAAATAATTAGTGAGTCGCTTTGACACTGTACAGCGATGACAGCATGAAGTTCGGGTTTAGAGCCTGCTTCCAAACCTAGATTAAACTTGCGGCCATGAGAAATAATTTCCTCTACGACAGGTTGCATCTGATTAACCTTAATCGGATAGATGATGAAGTTTTCTGCCTTAAAGTCATATTCCTTTTTAGCTTTGGCGAAACAGCTAGCCGTTTTTTCGATACGGTTGTCAAGGATGTCCGGGAAACGAAGCAATACCGGTGGCGTCACATCGCGTAGCGCCAATTCATCCATGACATCACGGAGGTCGATTTGTACATTGTCCTTGCATGGAGTTACAAAGACGTCACCTTTTTCGTTGATGTCAAAATACGAAGTACCCCAACCATTAATGTTGTAGAGTTCTTTCGAATCTTCAATTGTCCATTTCTTCATTTACGATTGCTTATATATTCAATAATGCTCTTGCTTGTTTTACTGATATCTTTATTTTGTCGAAGTTGTCCATAAGGCTCACATCAAGGATATGTTTGGCTTTGTTGTAAAAAGGTTCGCGCTTTTGCAACTGCTCTTGGATAAACACTTTTACTTCTTCAGGTGTTTTGTTAAGGAGTAGCGGTCGAACGCTTTTTCCCATTCTCAAATGGCCATATAAAACTTCAGGACTAGCTTTCAGATAGAGTGTTTCTCCCTGTTCATTCATGTAATCCATGTTATCGAAGAAGCATGGTGTTCCACCACCACAGCTAATGATGACATTTTCAAACTCTGCTACTTCATGGAGCATGTTATGTTCTATTTTACGGAATCCTTCTTCTCCAGATTCATCGAAAATTTGCTTGATAGTTTTTCGCATACGATTCTCGATGTACCAGTCTAGGTCATAAAATGTAAGTCCGAGGTCTTCAGCCAGGGCTTTGCCGACGGTGGTTTTGCCAGCGCCCATGTATCCTATGATAATAATTCTTTTCACTTGCGAGCTTTTCTGGTTCTTGCTTTTGGTTCTGGAGCATTGTTCACGATTTTTATGCATTCCTCGAGGGTGAGTTCTGCTGCTTTCTCGTGAAGTTCTTTTGGCAAACGGTAGTTTTTGCCGTCATAGGCAATATATGGACCGTAGCGTCCATTAAGAATCTCCAATTTATCGTTTTCTTCAAATTTCTTGATATGTTTTTTCTTTTCCTGTTCACGTTTATCATTGATAAGCTGTATTGCTTCTTCCAACGTGATTTCCATTGGATCAATGGTCTTAGGTATAGATACATATTTCTTCATATGGAGAACGTATGGTCCGAATCGGCCTGCACCAATGGTTACGGTTTCGCCTTCGTATTCACCCAGTTCTCTTGGTAATTTGAAGAGTTCTAATGCTTCCTCTAGTGATATGGTTTCGATGCTCTTATCTGCTGGCATTTGAGCAAATTTAGGCTTTTCTTCATCGTTAGCAGAACCTATTTGTACTACTGGTCCGAATCGGCCAATTTTGACAAATACAGGCTTTCCACTCTTAGGGTCTGTACCCAGTTCGCGTTCACCTGCTTTGTGCTCGCTTCGAGCTTTCATTACCTTTTCAACAATTGGCTCGAATTTAGTATCGAAGTCCTTCATCATGGTTGTCCACTCTTCTTTACCTTCAGCTATCAAGTCGAACTGTTGTTCTACTTTGGCTGTGAAGTTATAATCCATGATGCCAGGGAAGTTTTCTATAAGGAAATCGTTAACCACGATACCGATATCGGTAGGAACGAGTTTACCCTTGTCAGAACCTGTGTTTTCCTTTTTAGTCTTTTGGGTAATTTGGATACCTTTTAGAGTATCTACTGTATATTGGCGTTCTGTTCCTGGATGGTCACCTCTTAATACATATTCACGTTGTTGTATAGTACTTATAGTTGGTGCATACGTAGATGGACGTCCAATACCGAGTTCTTCCAGTTTGTGTACCAAACTAGCTTCTGTATATCTTGAAGGTGCTTGTGAGAAGCGCTGGGTAGCTGTAATTTCACGACGTTGTAAATTGTCGCCTTCTTTCAGAGAAGGAAGTATACGCAAGTAGTCTTCCTGATTTTCTTCATCATCATTGGTGACGTTATATACTTTCATGAAGCCGTCGAACGCGATAGTTTCACCATTGGCAACAAATTTATCGTCAGCATTGCTAATAGTAATATTTACAGTAGTCTTTTCAATCTGAGCATCTGCCATCTGTGATGCTGCAGTACGTTTCCAAATTAGATTATAGAGACGTTTCTCCTGGGAAGAACCTTCAATCTCAGATTTGCTCATATCTGTAGGACGGATGGCCTCGTGGGCTTCTTGTGCACCTTTAGAATGAGTTGTGAAATTACGTGGTTTACTGTATTCTTTACCATAATGCTTAATGATAGCGTCCTTGCTGGCATTGATACATAGCGTAGACAAGTTTACGGAGTCAGTACGCATGTAGGTTATTTTACCTGCCTCATAGAGGTGCTGAGCTATCATCATGGTTTGACTTACTGTAAAATTGAGCTTGTGTGCTGCTTCCTGTTGTAGAGTTGAGGTGGTGAAAGGAGGTGCAGGAGAACGCTTCAAAGGCTTCTTGGTAACTGATTCAACGGTAAAAGTTGAATCCTTGCACTTCTCAAGTAAGGCAACCACTTCGTCATGGGTCTTCAGGCGCTTATCGAGTTCAGCTTTTACTTCTGTAGCTGACCCGTCAGGAGCAATGAGTGCAAAAATAGCACTTACACGATAGTATTGTTCGCTGTTAAAGTGCTGAATATCTCTTTCGCGCTCTACGATAAGTCGTACAGCGACACTTTGTACACGACCGGCAGAGAGCGCTGGTTTTACTTTTTTCCATAATACTGGAGAAAGTTTGAAACCTACCAAACGGTCGAGTACACGTCTTGCCTGCTGAGCATTGACAAGATTCATATCTAGATGTCTTGGTGTCTTGATTGCATCAAGAATCGCTTGTTGTGTAATTTCGTGGAAAACAATTCGGCTAGTTTTTTCTTCATCTAATCCTAATACTTCGCAAAGGTGCCATGAGATAGCTTCTCCTTCGCGGTCCTCATCGGATGCTAACCAAACTTTTTTAGCCTTTTTGGCGGTCGACTTTAGTTCTGAAACCAATTTGATCTTCTCTTCAGGAATCTCATAATGAGGTTCGAGTGTCTTTTTGTCTATGCTTAGTTCTTTCTTTTTCAAGTCACGAATGTGACCATAAGAAGACATAACCTTATAGTCTTCTCCTAAGAACTTTTCGATTGTCTTTGCCTTCGCAGGGCTCTCGACTATAACTAGATTTTCTTGCATAATCGGATATTTTCTTATTTAGGGCGCAAAAGTAATTAAAACTTTTGCTTATACCTTATTATATGGAAATTTTTTATTTTTTTTAAGTTTTACGGCTCTTTCAACAAAAACGCTTTCTTACTCAGTAGAGTAGGAAAGCGTTCTCTTTATTGTTTTTTGCGTGTTGCTAAAAAACGAGTGACTGCTTCTTTGGCAGATTTTAGTCCAAATAGGTTTGGATTGATGTCTTCCAAATTCATCCAATAATAGGCTTCGGCATCATCCATGGCCTGTAGTTTACTACTATCACTGATATGTGCTTCGTAGAACAAATCTAGTGTAGGAATATCGATGCCGGAGTAATAATATTGGTTAGGTATACTAAAAAGATATTGTATATTGTTCAGTTCCAGACCAGTTTCTTCTTTCACTTCCCGAAGAGCTCCTTCTTCTGCTCCTTCTTCGATATCAGCAAAACCGCCAGGTAAATCAAATGTACCTTTGGCTGGTTCTATCTTGCGTCGTATAACAAGTAGCTGGTTAGCTGAATTGAGAATAAAAGTTGCGTTAGCCGAACTGGGATTCATAAAATATTCGAAGCCGCATGCATCACAACGCAAACTTTTGAAACTGTTTTTCTTAAATTGATGGCTGCCACATTGTGGACAGAATTTCCACTTGTCTATAATGTTCATTATAGTAATGCCTGTATTTCAGCATCAATATCACTAATTTGCACATCTCTCTTCTGAAGTGTGTTGTTACGATCAATCAAGAAGAAAGTAGGAATGTTTTGAACATTATATTTTACAAGACTCTGGCCTTCGAGTCCTCCTTCTTCATGGACACTAATCCATGGTAGGGCAGCAGTTTGAGTCTTCCAAAAATGTTCGTTAGGGTCTACAGAAACTTGATAGATCTCAAAGCCCTTGGCATGATACTTGTTATAGAGATCGCGTAACATCATAATACGCTTGGTAGACTGCTCATTTTGGAAAAGATGGAAGTCGAGCATAACCACTTTTCCTTTGAGTTCTGTAAGATGTCTCAAATTACCCTTATTGTCATACAAAGGAAGGTCAATGATTCCTGATACAGAGACTTTGCTTGCGTCAATATTTTTCTGAGCATTATTGCTGGCGATGATGCGTACATCCTTCATTCCTTCTATAGCGATATTATGCAAGTTTTTACCACGTTCTGCACCAGGATAGAATGAGTCCCAACTTGTTGCTACAGCCGCAAATACTTGAACATCTTCCTTGTTGTTTCTTGGATTAAAAATCAAAGATGTCTGTCCGCCGATAAATAAGGTTTGGAATAAAGCAAAGTATGAGTAGGCTTTGTAAGGCTCTTTGAATATATAATTCTGCTTAACGTTGGCTTTGTAGTTGTTGAGTAACTGTGTGATAACTACCTGAGCAGAATCTGTACCAATATTTGGATTTTGGGTAATTGCGTTAATTTGTGCCTGTAGGGTCATCTGTAATTGAGACAGTTGCTGAATCTTAGTACAATTATCGCTACCTTCTACTGTATATTTGGCAGACATAGTAGGGTAGGCAGCTTTGAAAGTAACTGTTTCTGTAGAATCGATAGACAGATTGATAATTTGATCAGCAATACGTAATCGATAGAATTCAGGTGTAATGGTGTCGAGAGCATTCTCTTCAAACTGAAAAGAACCATCCTCGCCAAGTTTTATGGAGTCGATGATAACAGGACCGTTAAGGCTGATGTTCTCCAGGTATAGTGTAGAGTCCTTAGCCTCTGAAATAGAGCCATTTACATGAAATTTCTTGTTATTGCAAGATGTTATGGTCAATAATGCGATAAAAAGCGCAGTTACCGATAAAAATTTTGATATCTTCATGATGTTTTATTATTTCGCAAATTTACTTGCAAAGATAGTAATTTTATGACAAAAGTCGAGAGAATTGACTAAAAACTTTAAAAAACAAAAATTCTTCCTTTTTTCTGCTTGTTTTTATTATAAAAGAGGTATCTTTGCCCTAATTTAAATTATTTGATGTTTAGTCAAAACAATAAAGTTTTAATTTTTTAGATGAACGTAATTACGAAAACAGTTCAATTGCCTGATGGAAGAACCATCACAATTGAGACCGGAAAGGTTGCAAAACAGGCTGACGGTTCCGCAGTATTGAGACTCGGAAATACCGTACTTCTCGCAACCGTTTGTGCAGCCAAAGAGGCAGTTCCGGGTACAGATTTTATGCCTTTACAGGTAGACTACCGTGAGCAGTATAGTGCTGCAGGTCGTTTCCCAGGTGGTTTTACTAAGCGTGAAGGCAAAGCAAGTGACGAGGAGGTCTTGACATCACGTCTTGTTGACCGTGCTCTTCGTCCTTTATTCCCATCGGATTATCATTGTGAAGTTTATGTACAGGTCATGTTGCTTTCTGCAGACGGCGTAGATCAGCCTGATGCACTTGCAGGTTTTGCCGCATCAGCTGCAATGGCTTGTTCTGACATACCTTTCGATTATACTATTTCTGAAGTTCGTGTTGCCCGTATTAATGGTGAGTTTGTTATCAATCCTACATTCCAGCAGATGGAAGATGCTGATATGGACTTGATGGTTGGTGCTACCAAAGATAATATTATGATGGTAGAGGGTGAGATGAAAGAAGTTTCAGAACTCGACCTTATTAATGCATTGAAGGCTGCTCACGAGGCTATCAAACCTATGTGTGAACTTCAGGATGAACTGGCTAAAGAACTCGGTACTGACGTTAAGCGTGAGTATGATGACGAAATCAATGATGAGGAACTTCGTCAGCAGATTAAGGACGAGCTTTATCAGCCAGCTTATGATATCAACCATAAGGCTCTGCCTAAGCAGGAGCGTAATGATTCTTTCGATAAATTGCTTGCAGATTTCCTTGAGAAGTATGATGCTGCTCATGAAGATCTTTCTGCAGATGATTTGGAAGAGAAGCATGCTGAGGCTAAGCGTTACTATGATGATGTATTGCGTGATGCTATGCGTCGCTGTATCCTTGATGAAGGTCTTCGTCTTGATGGTCGTGCTACTACTGATATTCGTCCTATTTGGTGTGAGGTTTCTCCTCTGCCAATGCCTCACGGAAGTGCTATCTTCCAGCGTGGTGAGACGATGTCTCTTTCTACTTGTACACTTGGTACCAAGATGGATGAAAAGTTGGTTGATGGTGTTCTTAACCGTAGTTACCAGCGCTTCCTCCTTCACTATAATTTCCCTCCATTCTCTACTGGTGAAGCAAAGGCTCAGCGTGGTGTAGGTCGTCGAGAGATTGGTCACGGTCACTTGGCATGGCGTGCGCTTAAGGATCAGATTCCTGCTGATTATCCTTATACTGTTCGCTTGGTAAGTCAGGTACTCGAGTCTAATGGTTCTTCTTCTATGGCTACAACTTGTGCTGGTACTCTTGCTTTGATGGATGCTGGTGTGCCTATCAAGAAACCTGTTTCTGGTATTGCTATGGGACTTATTAAGAACCCAGGTGAGGATAAGTATGCTATATTGAGTGATATTCTTGGTGATGAAGACCACTTGGGTGATATGGACTTCAAGACCACAGGTACACGTGATGGTTTGACTGCTACTCAGATGGATATCAAGTGTGATGGTCTTTCTTTCGAAATCTTGGAAAAGGCTTTGATGCAGGCTAAGGCTGGTCGTGAGCATATCTTGAATGAGATGATGAAGACTATCTCTGAACCACGTGCAGAGCTTAAACCACAGGTTCCTCGTATCGAGGTGTTTGATATTCCTAAGGAATTCATTGGTGCTGTTATCGGTCCTGGTGGTAAGATTATCCAGCAGATGCAGGAAGAGACGGGCGCAACTATTACTATCGAGGAGACCGAGGGTAAAGGTCACGTTCAAGTTTCTGCTCCTAACAAGGAGAGTATCGATGCTGCGCTATTGAAGATTAGAGCAATTGTTGCTGTTCCTGAGGTAGGTGAAGTATACGAAGGTACTGTTCGTAGCATTATGCCTTATGGCTGCTTCGTAGAGATTCTTCCTGGTAAGGATGGTTTACTTCATATTTCAGAGATCGATTGGAAACGTCTTGAAACTGTTGAAGAGGCAGGTTTGAAGGAAGGTGACAAGATTCAAGTTAAATTGATGGAAATCGATCCAAAGACAGGTAAGTATAAGTTGTCTCGTCGTGCTCTTCTTGAAAAGCCAGAAGGGTATGTAGAGCGTGAGCGTCGTCCTCGTCGTGGTGGCGATCGTCGTAACAACGGCGGTGAGCATCGTCGCTTCGAGCATCAGGATAACAATGATGCACAGGGTGCTGAATAATCGATAACGATTGATCATATATGTAAAAGAGGTGTATTCCAATAGATACACCTCTTTTTTATATTATAACTTTAATGAACTTTCGCAAGTGAATATACATTCATCAAGCGGCTAATTTATACATTTGATATAGGCTCAAGCGAAAAATCATGGGGGTAATCCTTTATTTGGATTAAATTCTTTACCTTTATCGCATGGAAGACAAAGGATTACTGATGCTAGCCCGTATGGTACTGCCTAAGGAGGTGTTTGATCACTTCATTATTGTGAAAATCGAGTATGTTGACACAAAGATTTATATATCCCGTTCCGCTATGAGAACGGAGATACTAAGAAAGAACTGCTGGCACGGAGCAGAAATCTGCTCTTCAAGTCGGCAGACAAGTGGACGGACAGGCAGAAAAAAAAGCCAAAATTCTTTTTGAACTGTATCGCGACTTGCAGAAGACATACTCGCTCTGCCATTCATTGAGGATGATCTTTGCCAGAAACACCATCAAGGATGCAGCAAGACTCGCAATGGCAAAGTGGTACAACAAGGTCGACGAGGCTGCTTTTCATTCTTTCAACGTCATTGCGGCTACTTTCTACGAGCATTATGATGACATTCTTAACTTCTACAATAATCGATCATCAAACGCTGCTGCGGAATCTTTCAATGCAAAGGTCAAGGCTTTTAGAACTGTACTAAGGGGAATTAGAGATGAGAAAATCTTCTTATACAGACTTTCTATAATTTATGTTTATCCCCACTAAATTTCTACTGACCCATTAATATTTTACTATTATTGGGTATGAGATGAAAAGAAAATAAAAAAAAGGAATTACCTAAGTAATTCCTTTTCTGCGCTTCAAGATGGGCTTGAACCAACGACCCCCTGATTAACAGTCAGGTGCTCTAACCAACTGAGCTATTGAAGCAATTTGCAATTCTCAACAAAAAAGGAATCACTGGCGTAATTCCTAAAGGCGCTTCAAGATGGGCTTGAACCAACGACCCCCTGATTAACAGTCAGGTGCTCTAACCAACTGAGCTATTGAAGCAATTTGCTTAATTGCGAGTGCAAAGGTAAATATATATTTTAATTCTACCAAATTTTTTAGAAGAAAAATTCAATATTTTTTTGAAATATGTAATTTTTTGACCAATTTCGTTCAGTTTCTGCACATATTATATTATTTTTGCATCTATTACTTAACAAGGCATGGCTGCCTGAAATATACATTTGCATGAAAAAAGTAACATTATATCTCTTATTATGGTTGGCTACTATTCCTACTTTAGCACAGCAAAACAAGGAACACGATTTTGATGTGGCCAAAAACATGGAAGTATTTACCGATATCTACAAATATCTTGATTTGATGTATGTCGATACACTCGATGCTAATGAAGTCATTGGTAATGGTATTAATGCCATGTTGCGAAGTCTTGATCCCTATACTGTATATTATCCAGAAAGTAAAGTGAAAGAACTTAACCAGATGATTACCGGTAAGTATGCAGGTGTAGGTGCGCTGATTCGTTATAATATGCAACTTCAGCGTGTGGTAATTGATGAGCCTTATAAAGATATGCCCGCAGACGAGGCAGGATTGAAAAAAGGTGATATCATTTTGAGTATTGATGATTCTACGATGGTGGGTAAAGATGTTAGTTATGTTAGTGATCATCTGCGTGGCGATGCAGGTACCAGTTTTATTATAAAAATAAAGCGACCAAGTACAGGTAAGACGATGAAGATGAAGATTACACGTAAAGCCATTCAACTACCATTTTTGCCTTATTATGGTATGTGGGATAATAAGGTCGGCTATATAAACCTAAGTCAGTTTACTGATAATTGCTCAAAGGATTTTCGTCGTGCTTTTATTGATTTAAAACGACAAGGTGCTCAGTCTTTGGTGCTCGATTTACGTAATAATGGTGGCGGCTCTTTATCAGAAGCTGTAAATATCATTAATATGTTTGTGCCTAAAGGTATTACTCTAGTGAAAACAAAGGGTAAATTGAAGCGTGCCAATCATGACTATATCACATCCGTGGAGCCTATCGATACGGTTATGCCAATAGTGGTACTCGTTAACAATAATACGGCAAGTGCTAGTGAGATTACTAGTGGTAGTCTGCAAGATCTCGATCGTGCAGTGGTAATGGGTACTCGTACCTATGGTAAAGGCTTAGTTCAGATGCCTGTAGATATTGCTTATAATGGTAATCTCAAGTTGACTACTAGTAAGTATTATATTCCAAGTGGTCGATGTGTTCAAGCATTAAATTATAAACATGGAAAGGGTGGCTATGTGGAGCATGTACCTGATTCTCTAACTCGTGTGTTCTATACGGCTCATGGCCGTGAGGTTCGTGATGGAGGAGGTATTAAGCCAGATATCGAGGTCAGACCAGACTCTTTGCCTAATATAGCTTTCTATCTAGCTGGTGCTCGCGACTCATCTGAAATCTTGTTTAATTATGAATTAGATTATATAGCTAAGCATCCTACAATAGCCTCACCTGAAAAGTTTGAACTTACTGATGCTGACTATGAAGAGTTCAAACAACGCGTAGTAAGTTCTAATTTTAAGTATGATCGTGAAACAGAAAAATATTTGAAAGATTTGGTAAAGCTGGCTAAGTTTGAAGGTTATTACGAAGATGCTAAACCGGAGTTTGAGGCTTTGCAGAAGAAATTGAATCATAATGTGGCTAAAGAACTGGATTATCATAAACCGACTATAAAGCAAATGATAGAAAATGATTTGGTGACAGCCTATTATTATCAACGTGGAGCTATTCAGAATGCACTTCGTTATGATAAGCAGATGAAAGCTGCAGTAGATTTGCTGAATAATCCTGAAAAATATAATAAACTACTTCAGCCAACAGAAAAGAAAAAGAAGTAAAATGTTGAAAAATAATTGTGTTTGACGATACCTGTAGAGGTAAATACAATCAAAAATACTTGTTTTTAAGTCAAAATTCAAAGAAAGTTAATAAAATACTTGCTTGATAATAAAAAACTTTGTAATTTTGCAATGTTCAGAGGAATGAGGGGCTCACAAAGAGTTCCTCATTTTTTTATAATAACATTTATATGATAGACAAAAACGTCGTAAAAAAGTTAGTTGATGAATGGTTGGAGGATAAAGAGTATTTCCTCGTTGACATTCAAATTAGTCCAGACGATAAAATCGTAGTTGAAATTGACCATGCTGACGGCGTGTGGATAGAAGATTGTGCAGAATTAAGTAGATTTGTCCAAGAACATTTGGATCGTGATCAGGAGGATTACGAATTGGAAGTTGGTTCTGCAGGTGTCGGTCAGCCTTTTAAGGTAGCTCAACAATATGTTAATAATATTGGCAAAGAGGTTGAGGTACTTGATAATACGGGTAAAAAGATTAAGGGTATCCTGAAATCTGTTGATGGTAATAACTTTGTCGTTTCTGTATCAGAAAAGGTAAAGGTAGAAGGTAAAAAACGTCCTGTTCTACAGGATGTAGATTATGCATTCCTCATGGATCAGGTGAAATATACTAAATACGTAATAAGTTTCAAATAAGATATGGCAGTTAAAAAGAATGAAGGTGAAACCATGAGTATGATTTCGACATTCAAAGAGTTCAAGGAAACTAAGAATATCGATCGTACAACATTGGTAAGTGTACTGGAGGAAAGCTTCCGTAATGTACTCGCCAAAATTTTCGGTAGCGATGAAAATTTCGATGTGATAGTAAATCCAGATAAGGGTGATTTTGAGATTTACCGTAATCGTGTAGTTGTTGCTGATGGCGAAATTGAAGATGAAAACAAGCAGATTTCTCTGACAGAAGCTCGAAAAATAGAACCTGATTATGAGGTAGGCGAGGATGTAAGTGAAAAGGTAGATTTTTCAAAGTTTGGTCGTCGCGCTGTATTGAATCTCCGTCAGACACTTGCTTCTAAAATTTTGGAATTGGAGCATGATTCATTATATAATAAGTATAAGGATCGCGTAGGTCAGATTATCTCAGGTGAGGTATATCAGATTTGGAAACGTGAAGTTCTTATCGTTGATGATGAGAATAATGAACTTATTCTGCCTAAGTCTGAACAGATACCTGCAGACCAGTATCGTAAGGGTGAAACAGTTCGTGCAGTTATCGCTCGTGTTGATAATGAAAATAATAATCCTAAGATTATTTTGAGCCGTACAAGCCCTATGTTCCTTGAGCGTTTGCTTGAGGCTGAGGTTCCAGAAATTAACGATGGTCTTATTGCTATTCGTAAAATTGCTCGTATGCCTGGTGAACGTGCTAAAATCGCAGTTGAGAGCTTCGATGAGCGTATTGATCCAGTTGGTGCCTGTGTCGGTGTGAAGGGTAGTCGTGTACACGGTATAGTACGTGAACTTTGTAACGAAAATATCGATGTAATTAACTATACTTCTAACATCAAGTTGTTTATCCAGCGTGCGTTGAGCCCAGCAAAGGTTTCTTCTATTAATATCAATGAAGAAGAGAAGAAGGCCGAGGTATATTTGCAGCCAGAGGAAGTTAGTCTTGCTATTGGTCGTGGCGGTTTGAATATCAAGTTGGCTTCTATGCTTACAGAGTTTACTATTGATGTATTCCGCGAGATAGATGAAAATGAGGCAGAAGACGATATCTACTTGGATGAGTTCTCTGACGAAATAGATCAATGGGTTATTGATGCCATCAAGGGAATTGGTCTTGATACAGCTCGCCAGGTGTTGAATGCTCCTCGTGAAATGTTGGTAGAAAAGGCTGACTTGGAAGAAGAGACCGTTGATAATGTCATAAACATATTAAAAGCAGAATTTGAATAATAAGGAATATTAATGAGCATCAGATTAAATAAAGCATTACGTGAATTAAACATAGGACTTCAAACGGCAGTTGAATTCCTAGAAAAAAGAAGTGACCTGGGTGAGGTCAAAGCTGAACCGAGTTTCAAACTGAACGATAAGCAGTATGAAGCTCTGAACAAAGCATTTAAGCAAGATGCTGAAGTTCGTAGTGAGGCGGAGAAACTTTTCCAGAAAAAACCAAAAGAAAAGAAGCGTTCAAACGAGCAGAAGAGTCATCATGCTGAAGATTTCCTAAAGTCGGATAAGCCACAACAGAAATTTACACCGTTGGGCAAAATCGATTTGGATAGTATTGGTAAGAAACCTACTGCTAAGTCTGCTGCTCCTGAACATAAAGAGACGTCCCCAAAACAGGCTGCTGCCGTCAGCCAAGCGTCTGTAAACAACGCCGCTCCTAAGGCTCCAGAGAGTAAAGTGACGGAAACTCCTAAGGCTCAGAAGGTTGAACAAACTCAGTCTCAGGAATCGGAAGCTCCAAAGGCTCAGTCAGCAGTTCATACTCAGCCTGTTGCTCAGAAGCAAGAGAATTCGGCATCAACTCCAAAACCAGTGGAACAAAAAAATCAGACTCCTGTAGAAAAAAAGCCTGTAGAAAATAAACCAGTACAGGCAAGTAATCAGACTGAAGAAAAGTCTGAAGTGTTTACCCTCAAGAGCGAGCGTAAGATTGTAGCTAATGAACCTAAGGTTCTTGGTAAAATCGATTTGAGCGCTCTTAATCAGAGTACTCGTCCTAAGAAAAAATCTAAGGAAGAGCGCCGTAAAGAGCGTGAGGAAAAAGCTGCTCAGAATGGTCAGTCAAAGAAGAAGCGTGTCCGTATTAATAAGGAACGCGTAGACATTAATGCAGCAGCTAATCAGCAGGGTGGTAATGCTAGCAACAACCGCAACAATAATAACAATAACGGCGGTGGTAAAAAGAATAATCGTAACAAGCGTGGCAATAACAATAATAACCGTAATCAGAAACCTTTAGAAGTAGATGATGAGGCTGTTGCACGTCAAGTAAAAGAGACACTTGCACGTCTTACTAGCAAAACTCAGAACAAGAAGGGCGCTAAGTATCGTAAGGAAAAGCGTGAAGCTGTTCAGGAGAAATTGGCTAAAGAGGCTAATGCTATGAACAAGGAAAGTAAGACTCTGAAGCTTACCGAGTTCGTAACTGTAAGTGAATTGGCTACAATGATGGATATCAGTGTTACTCAGGTTATTTCTACCTTGATGAGTGTTGGTATCATGGTATCTATCAATCAGCGCCTTGATGCAGAAACCATTAATATGGTTGCTGGCGAATTCGGCTTCAATACGGAGTATGTTAGTGCAGACGTACAGGAAGCTATCAGCGAAGAGCCAGATGATGAAGAATCTCTGACTTCACGTGCTCCGATTATTACGGTTATGGGTCACGTTGACCATGGTAAGACCTCTTTGCTCGACCATATTCGTAATACTAATGTTATTGCTGGTGAGGCTGGTGGTATTACACAGCATATCGGTGCTTACAGTGTAACCTTGAAGAATGGTCGTAAAGTAACCTTCCTGGATACTCCAGGTCATGAGGCCTTTACTGCGATGCGTGCTCGTGGTACTCAGGTTACAGATATCGCCATCATTATCATTGCTGCCGATGACTCAGTGATGCCTACAACTAAGGAGGCTATCGCTCATGCACAAGCTGCTGGTGTACCTATGGTTTTTGCAATTAATAAAATAGATAAACCTGGTGCTAATCCAGATCGTATTCGTGAGGACTTGGCTAATATGAACCTTCTCGTTGAAGAGTGGGGTGGTAAGTATCAGTGCCAGGAAATCAGTGCCAAGAAGGGGCTTGGTGTAGAGGAACTGCTTGATAAGGTTCTCCTTGAAGCTGATATGCTCGAACTCAAAGCAAATCCAAACCGTAAGGCTACGGGTAATATCATAGAATCTTCTTTGGATAAGGGTCGTGGTTACGTTTCTACAGTGTTGGTAAGCAATGGTACCTTGAAAATTGGTGATATTGTGATTGCCGGAACTTCATGGGGTCGTATCAAGGCTATGTTCAATGAGCGTAATGCTCGTATTGAGACAGCTGGTCCTGCAGATCCATGTATCATTCTTGGTCTCAATGGCGCACCTACAGCCGGTGATAGTTTCCATGTACTCGAAACTGAGCAGGAAGCACGTGAAATTGCTAATAAGCGTGAACAGTTACAGCGTGAGCAAGGCTTACGTACTCAGAAGCGTCTTACTTTGGGTGATATTTCACATCGTATCGCACGTGGTGAGTTCCATGAACTTAATATCATTGTCAAGGGTGATACTGATGGTTCTATTGAGGCACTGTCAGACTCTTTCTTGAAGTTGAGTACAGAGAAGGTTCAGGTAAATGTTATCAACAAGGCCGTAGGTCAGATTTCAGAAAACGATGTTATGTTGGCATCAGCTTCAGATGCGATTATCGTAGGTTTCCAGGTTCGTCCTTCTTCTGATGCTCGTAAGCTTGCTGATCGCGAAGGTGTAGAAATCAATACATACTCTATCATCTATGATGCAATTGACGATGTAAAGGCTGCTATGGTAGGTATGCTTGATAAGGTGAAGAAGGAGGTTATTACAGGTCAGGTAGAAGTTAAACAGGTATTTAAAATTTCCAAGGTGGGTACTATTGCCGGTGGTCTTGTTACTGAGGGTAAGGTACATGCTAAGGATAAAGCCCGTGTCGTACGTGATGGTATTGTTATTCGCACGGCTCCTATTGCAGCATTGAAGCGCTATAAGGATGATGTGAAGGAAGTACCAATGGGTATGGAATGTGGTATCAGCCTCGTTAACTATAATGATATCCTTGAGGGTGATGTTATCGAAACCTTCACGGAAATCGAAGTTGAACAGAAACTATAGTAACAATTGTTACCATCTCTAGGGGTGGTACACTTTTTGTTATCATATATTATAGGGGCGGATGTGGCATCCGACCCTATAAACGTAAAAATAGGTATTGATATATTATGGCAGAAACACAGCAAAATGAGTTTGTACGTGAAGTGGCAGAGAAGAAGTATGAGTACGGCTTCACTACCGACGTGCATACCGAGATCATCCCTAACGGACTCAATGAAGATATAGTTCGTTTGATCTCGCAAAAGAAAGGGGAGCCGGAATGGATGCTCGACTTTCGACTGAAAGCCTATAATTATTGGAAGACATTAGAACAGCCTTCGTGGGGTCATGTTCATGTGCCAGAAATAGATTATCAGGCAATATCTTATTATGCCGATCCTTTGGCAAAAAAGCCAAAGAATAAGGAAATCGATCCAGAGTTAGAGAAAACATTCGATAAGCTTGGTATTCCGTTGGAAGAACGTTTGGCGTTGAGTGGTACTGCTGTTGATGCAATTATGGACTCTGTGTCTGTCAAGACTACTTTTAAGGAGAAGTTGGCAGAGAAGGGGGTTATATTCTGCAGTATCGGTGAAGCTGTGAAGAGTCATCCTGATTTGGTTCAAAAGTATTTAGGTACAGTTGTACCTTATCGCGATAATTATTTTGCAGCATTGAATAGTGCTGTGTTTAGCGACGGTTCTTTTGTGTATATTCCTAAGGGAGTACGTTGTCCGATGGAATTAAGTAGTTACTTCCGTATCAATGCTCGTAATACAGGTCAGTTTGAGCGTACATTAATCGTTGCCGAAGATGATGCCTATGTTAGTTATCTTGAGGGATGTACGGCCCCTATGCGTGATGAAAATCAACTTCATGCAGCTATCGTCGAGATCATTGTCATGAATAATGCTGAGGTGAAGTATTCTACAGTTCAAAACTGGTATCCTGGTGACGAGAATGGTAAAGGTGGTGTGCTCAATCTGGTGACTAAGCGAGGCGACTTACGTGGTACTAACTCCAAATTAAGTTGGACGCAGGTAGAAACTGGTTCGGCTATTACCTGGAAGTATCCTTCTTGTATTCTTCGAGGTGATTATAGTCAAGCTGAATTTTATTCAGTTGCGGTAACTAATAATTATCAGGAGGCAGATACTGGTACTAAGATGATCCACATGGGTAAGAATACCAAGAGTACTATTATCTCTAAGGGAATCTCTGCAGGTCATAGCCAGAATTCTTATCGTGGTTTGGTACGTGCTACTTCAACAGCAGATAATGCTCGTAACTATAGTTCATGTGATAGTTTATTGTTGGGTAGCAATTGTGGTGCTCATACTTTCCCATATATGGATATTCATAATAATACAGCTGTTGTGGAGCATGAGGCTACAACCTCTAAGATTAGTGAGGATCAGCTATTTTATTGTAATCAACGTGGTATCCCAACCGAGGAGGCAGTTGGACTTATTGTGAATGGTTATGCTAAGGATGTCTTGAATAAGTTGCCTATGGAGTTTGCTGTAGAGGCTCAGAAGTTACTTTCTGTATCTCTTGAGGGAACTGTAGGATAAACATAAAAACTAGAGAATTATGTTAGAAGTTAAAGATCTGCACGCAACTATCGCGGGCAAAGAAATATTAAAAGGTATCAACCTTACAGTTAATGATGGTGAAATTCATGCCATTATGGGACCTAATGGTTCTGGTAAGTCAACCTTGTCAGCTGTTCTGACAGGTAACCCGCTCTATACCGTAACAGGTGGTGAGGCTATCTTCAACGGTAAGAATTTGCTCGATATGAAACCAGAAGATCGTGCTCGTGAAGGCCTTTTCCTTTCATTCCAATATCCTGTAGAAATACCAGGAGTCAGTATGACAAATTTCATGAAGGCTGCGGTAAATGCAAAACGAGAATATGAAGGAAAAGAACCACTGAAAGCAGCTGATTTTATGAAGCTGATGCGTGAAAAACGCCAGCTTGTAGAACTCGATGCAAAATTGTCACATCGTTCTGTAAATGAGGGCTTCTCTGGTGGTGAGAAAAAGCGTAATGAGATCTTCCAAATGGCTATGCTCGAACCAAAACTGAGTATCCTTGATGAGACCGACTCTGGTCTTGATGTTGATGCTATGCGTATTGTAGCTGATGGAGTCAACAAAATGCATAATGAGCATACTTCTGCTATTGTTATCACACACTACGAGCGTCTGCTCGATATGATCAAGCCAAGTGTTATCCATGTTCTCTATAAAGGTAGAATTGTGATGACAGCAGGTCCTGAACTAGCCAAGGAAATCGAAGTAAAAGGCTACGAGTGGATCAAAGAAGAGGCTGATGCTAAGTATGGTGATTAACTAAGGTAAGAATATGTCAAGCGAGAAACAATATATTGAATTATATACGACAGCCCGAGAGATGATCTGCAAGCATGCTGCAGAGCCTCTTAATGCTATTCGTGACAAGGCCTTCGAGGACTTCAAGAAGCAGGGCTTTCCTTCGAAGAAGGTAGAGCGCTACAAGTATACCAATATGGATAAGTTGTTTGAACCTGATTATGGTTTGAATCTTAATCGTTTGGAAATACCTGTTAATCCGTACGATGCCTTTCGTTGTGATGTGCCAAATTTGAGCACTTCTCTTTATTTTGTTGTCAATGATGCTTTCTATACCAAGGCTCAACCTAAGACGATTCTTCCTGAGGGTGTTATCGTCGCCTCTTTGAGCCATGTAGCTGCTACATGTCCTGAGTTGGTTGCTAAGTATTATGGTAAGCAAGCTAAGACAGAAGAAGATGCCATAACTGCTTTGAACACGATGCTGGCACAGGATGGTCTTATGGTATATGTACCTAAAAATGTCAAGATTGATCGTGCTGTTCAGGTTGTTAATATCCTTCGATCTGACGTGGACCTGATGATTAATCGTCGTGTTCTTATTGTGCTCGAAGAGGGTGCTGAGGCTACGTTCTTGTTCTGTGATGACTCTGCTGATGATCGTAATTTCTTGACTACTCAGGTTATTGAGGCTTTTGTAGGTGAAAATGCTAAACTCGAACTGAATTGTTTGGAAGAAACTCATCTCAAGAATACGCGTGTCAGCAATGTCTACATCGAACAGCAGGCCAATAGTCGAGTTTATCACAATGTAATTACTTTGCATAATGGAATTACTCGTAATAAACTTGACTTGGTATTTAAGGGTGAAGGTGCAGAGTGTTATTGTAATGGCTGTGCCATTGAAGACAAGAATCAGCATGTTGATAATAATACGCTGATAGATCATCAAGTTCCTCATTGTGATAGCCATGAACTTTATAAGTATGTGCTTGATGAGAATGCTGTAGGAGCCTTTGCAGGTAAAGTACTGGTTCGTAAGGAAGCGCAGAAGACAACATCTCAGGAAACCAATCAGAATCTGGTAGCCACCAAAACAGCTCGTATGTATACACAGCCTATGCTCGAAATATATGCTGATGATGTGAAGTGTGCACATGGTTCTACTGTAGGTCAGTTAAATGATGCTGCTATGTTCTATATGCAGCAGCGTGGTATTGACCAAAAAGAAGCTAAAATGCTGTTAGAATTTGCTTTTATTAATGAAGTTATCGATCAAATGACACTTGAGCCACTACGTGACCGCCTTCATCATTTGGTAGAAATGCGTTTCCGTGGCCAGCTTAATAAGTGCGAAGGTTGTAAACTTTGCAAATAATAGAAAGGAGTTTGAAATGTATGATATTAACCAGGTACGTGCTGATTTTCCAATACTATCGCGTCAAGTATATGATAAGCCTTTAGTATATCTGGATAATGGTGCTACCACCCAGAAACCTTTGTGTGTACTCGATGCAATGCGTGCCGAGTATCTTAATGTAAATTCAAATGTTCATCGTGGTGTGCATTGGATGAGTCAGCAAGCTACTGAACTGCATGAAGCAGCTCGTGAAACTGTGCGCAAATTTATTAATGCAAAATCTACTACAGAGATTGTCTTCACCAGAGGTACTACAGAGGGCTTGAATCTTGTTGCATCATCATTCTGTGATGAGTTTATGCAGGAAGGCGATGAAGTGATAGTTTCTACAATGGAGCATCACTCTAATATCGTACCTTGGCAGTTACAGGCTCGTAAGAAGGGTATTGTGCTCAAAGTCATTCCGATGACAGATAAGGGCGAACTTATCATGGATGAATTTGAAAAACTGATAACACCTAAAACCAAACTGGTCAGTGTGATGCATGTCAGTAATGTTTTGGGTACAGTTAATCCTGTAGAAGATATTATTCGTATTGCTCATGAGCACGATATTCCTGTAATGGTTGATGGTGCACAGAGTACTCCACATTTCAAGGTTGATGTACAGGCATTAGATTGTGACTTCTTTGTTTTTAGTGGTCATAAGATATATGGTCCTACAGGTATCGGTGTTCTTTACGGTAAAGAAGAGTGGTTAGACAAGCTACCCCCTTACCAAGGTGGTGGTGAGATGATCGATCACGTGAGTTTTGAGAATACTACTTTTGAGCGTCCACCTTTGAAGTTTGAAGCAGGAACACCTGATTATGTTGCTTCTCATGGTCTGGCTGTAGCCTTGGATTATGTGAGTGCATTGGGTATGGATGCAATCTATGCCCATGAGCAGGAGCTTACCCGTTATTGTACAGAGCGTTTCCAGGAAATAGAGGGAATGCATATCTTTGGTCAGTCCGACCATAAGGATGCGGTAGTAAGCTTTCTTGTTGGCGATATCCATCATATGGATATGGGTACCTTGCTCGATCGTTTAGGCATTGCTGTCCGCACAGGTCATCACTGTGCGCAGCCATTGATGGACCGTTTAGGTATCCTAGGCACAGTCCGTGCTAGTTTTGGTCTGTATAATACCAAGGAAGAGGTAGATATCCTGGTAGAAGGTATCAAGCGTGTTAGCAAAATGTTTTAATATCATGCTATTTCTCAACGAATCATATAAGGGGCTGATTATCATGGGATAGTCAGCCCTTATGTCATGTAGGAATAGAATTAGATATCTGCATTTTTGCACTGTATGAAAGTATAAACCATCCAAATACCAAGTGCGGAGCGTAGTAGAATAGACATGTCAGCTGGGAAAATACCGAGAAAGAAAGCTGTTTGTGCTTTAATGAGTAACCAAGTCTGTTGCATGGTTATGTTTTTTCCAAGTATGCCACTATAATATAGGCGCAACCATTCTGCCGGCATTTTAACTTTTTGAGTGATGGATGTCCAAGTCCCAATCATTCTTTTAAAAATGCTTTTAGTTGTTTCGCGGTTGCTCATGTTTACTGATAAAGTCACATTCTTTTCCATAATCTTTGTCTTTAACTAATTACTGTTTGCAAAGATATAGAATGGTTGTGCAATAAAAGTTCACTTAAAATATTAGTGTGTTAAAAACGAAATTTATTAAGAATTATTAAGAAAATAGCCCAATGTTAGAGTCACATTACTATACAGATTTAATTGAGGCCGGTTGTGATGAGGCTGGTCGTGGATGTTTGGCAGGTAGTGTATATGCAGCAGCAGTGATTTTGCCAGCCGATTATAACAATCCAGAATTGAACGACAGTAAACAACTATCGTTGAAGAAGAGATATGCGCTACGTGAGCAGATTCAGAAAGATGCTGTAGCTTGGGCTATTGGTGTTGTTACCCCTGAGGAAATCGACAAAATCAATATATTGCATGCTAGTTTTCTGGCGATGCATCGGGCTATAGAACAACTCCAGGTAAAACCTCAGGCTTTGATTATCGATGGTAATCATTTCGATCCATATAAGGATCTTCCTTATACAACAATAGTCAAGGGAGATAGTAAATACCAGTCAATAGCAGCTGCCAGTATTCTTGCCAAGACCTATCGTGATGACTATATGAAGGCTTTGGCCGAAGAGTATCCTTATTATGACTGGGCAAGCAACAAGGGTTATCCTACCAAGAAACATCGTCTGGGTATTCGCGAGCATGGAGTAAGTCCATATCATCGTAAGAGTTACAATCTTTTGGGAACAGGAGAATTGAGTTTAGACTTTAAAGACGAATAGTAATGCGACACGATAAAATGGAAAAGGAGCTCCGCCTGATGTTAATTCTGGTGGAGAATCATAAACTTGATGTGAATGCCATTTGTGAGAGAATGGATATTTCCCGTCGTATGTTTTATTATTATTTAGAGAGTTTTCGTACATGGGGATTTAAAGTGGAGAAGGATGAAGCGAGTGTATATAGTATCGATCGCGAATCACCATTTTTGAAGCAACTCTATGAAACCATTAATTTTACGGAGGATGAAGCTATTACGATCCGTAAGGCACTTGATGTGGCTGGTGGCAATAATGCTATTGTAGACCGTATAAATCGTAAATTGGCTAATTTTTACGACTATAAAATTCTATCAGATCCAGAAGCTCGTCTGCAAGCGGCTCATAATATTACAGTACTCTATGAGGCTATCAAATATAAACGATTGGTAAAGATAGAAAAATATTCTTCCCCGCATAGTCAGTCGGTATGTGACCGAATTGTTGAACCATTTCTGTTGATGAATAATAATAATGACGTACGTTGTTATGAGTTGAAATCGGAGATGAACAAAACTTTCAAGATATCCCGGATGGGCAACGTTACGATGTATGATTTGTCGTGGGAGCACGAAGAGCGTCATAAGCAGGTGTTTACCGATATATTTATGTTTAGTGGCGAGAAAATATTTCCTATAGAGTTGCGGTTAGGACAACTCTCTCACAATTTGCTAGTAGAAGAGTATCCAGCTTCAGCCAAGTATATAACGCAAGAAGACGAACATCATTGGCATTTGCAAATGAATGTTGCCAGTTATCTTGGTATCGGCCGTTTTGTTTTAGGACTCTTATCAGATATCGATGTCCTCGGCGATGAGGCATTCAAGAACTATTTGAAGAATCAGTTGAAGGAAAATGTTAAACGCTTTTGACACTTCTATTTCTTATTTTGTAAAAATTGCGTATAAACCTAATTATAGTATACTAATTATTACATTTTTCATGGATATTCTAACAGTTTTAAAGAGTTTATGTGATTTTTACTGCTAATGAATGTTAAATATTTATGGTTTTATACGCAATAATTTGTTTTCCTTATTAATATATGGTAATTTTGCCAATCGTTTGCCTGCATGGGTGAATTGTATCTTGAAATGTAGTGTACGACAATATGATACGAGCTGTTTTTTGTGAGAGAAATTAGCAGGATTTTTATGAGAATAAATTAGTGTTATATGTCGCAGAAAGAAATTATAACTATAAACATTTTAATTAAAAAAATCGAGAGGGATTTATGGAAAAAAGACTAAAGATGGTTTTAGCTGGTCTTGTCCTGTCTGCAGGGATGGCTATGGCTCAAACACAAATTAGTGGTACAGTGATCTCTGCTGAAGATGGACAGCCAGTTATTGGTGCGTCTGTAAAAGTAGTAGGCACAAAAATGGGTACAGTTACCGATATTGATGGTAACTTTTCTTTGAATGCTCCTGCAGGTTCTAAGTTGGA